>MDTB01069276.1_pt1 | contig 46151 bp, 48 predicted proteins | sample 811161 | NCBI WGS metagenome assembly MDTB01 (sample SAMN05326650, study PRJNA326480) | marine metagenome | isolation source: seawater | place: Mediterranean Sea | collected 2009 | reverse complement strand
TTTGTTTCCCTTTATAAATCTGACTTAACTCTTCTTTATCAAATTTAAATTTAAAATTTTTTTTTCCAAAAAAATAAGATCCCGAGGAACCATCCCATGATGCTCTTTGGGATAAAAACTTATCAAACATTCTCAAAACAAAAAAAAGAATAATAGTTAAAATATTTGCAATTTTTTCATTTGTAAAAGACCATATGAAATATTTTAAGGACCAAGCCAGAGATATGCCGGGACCCCCATTCATACCAAGATTAATTTTCTCGAAATTTTTGAATAAAAATCTATGACCAGAAGCAGTATATCGTGTAAAATCATTCTTACCCATGTGAATTTGCTGCATAAATGGAATTTCTGAATAAATTAATCCATCATTTTTAAGAACTCTAAAAATCTCATTAACAACTGTCTCGGGTGAAACTACATGCTCCAAAACCGCTTGAATCCACACTCCATCAAATGATTCATCTTTGAAAGGTAAATAGTGTGCGTCAGCAATATAATCAACATTTTCAGTTCCAACTAAATCCAAACTAATTAATTCAATTTGATTATTTTCCCATAAGTTTTTAGTGCCAGATCCTCTTGTTGCGCCACCTATAACTAAAATATTTTTACCATCATTACTATCCAATTTTTTCAAAAAATTAATAACATTAGCTTGGGTAACCTCAGAAAAACCATATATAAAATTTGAAATTTTTTGTTTTAATGAATTAGTTTTTATTTTTTTTTTTTCAATTTTTATTTCATTCTCTTTTATTAAAACATTTTTTAAATCAAAGTTAATTAATATAGGATATTTATCTTTAATTTTATAGTATAGGTTACACTTACTACAAAAAAAATTTTTGTCTTTAATACTTATTTCGAAAACTTTACAAGACGGACATACTAAACAAATTTTTTTTTTACTCATTTTTATTTTTAGAAGATCCGAAATTATAAACAAGCAAAACTCCAAAAATAAATCCAAAAATTGAAAACGTTAGAACAATATTTTTTGTAGATAAATACTGATTTGTTGGATTATCAATAACCGAATTTATTATTTCTACCTTAAAAATTTCTGTAAATTCTGTCTCGTCAATAAGATCTTTTAAAGCATTCAAATGGAATACAAAATCCTTTTTTTTAGTATCTTCAAATATTTTTTTATTTTCTTCTAAATTCTGACATATTTGATCTAATGTCTGCGCTGCTATAAGACCTTGATGCAAATTGAATACTGATAAAAAACTTTTTCCAATATTTTCAGTATCATTATTTAATTTAATTTTATCCTCTGCGGTTATATTAAATCCTTCTATAATTTCATCTAAGTCTGAACAAATTTGATTACTAATTTCATCAATTTTATTTGGATCTTGTTTTTTTTGAATGGCTTCCTGGTTCTCAATACTTTCATTTTTGTCATCAGTTGACTCTCCATCTAACTCAAAATTTATAAGTGATACTTCACGATAATTATATATATCTAGTTTTTCTTTCAATCTATCAAAAGATAAACTAAATAAATTGTTTAAACATTCATCCATAAGTTTTTTATTTTTTATTGGATAAGTATAAGTTTCTAAAAATATGGAATTATCAGTTAAATTCATATTTAAATTATAACACCCGGCACTTAGCTTTTTATCTCTTTGATACCTAATTTTTATATATTTTAGAGATTTAAAGAATTCCTTACTAAATACTAAATCTCTATTAAGATAACCTATTTCATTTAATTTATTTAAATAATTATTTAATTTATTTTTATAATTAACATCAACAATAACTATTTGTTTTTCGTAATTTGTTTCATTGGAAGATATAGAATTCCTAACAACGTAACTTAATGCCCCTAAAATCATAGAGAACAAAAGACCAACTAAAATCATTTGTGTTAGCTTAATTTTTATTATACTCATTTTATAAGAATTTTTATATATATTGCTTAAAAAAATATCAATGAAAACATTAGTTACTGGTGCTGCTGGCTTTATAGGTATGCATACTTGTGAAGCTCTACTTAAACAAAAAAAACAAGTAATAGGAATAGATAATATTAATAATTACTATGATACTGAATTAAAAAAAAAAAGATTAAACGAACTAAAAAAATATAAAAATTTTAAATTTTATAAAATTGATTTAAGAGATTTTAAAAAAATAAACAATTTATTTAAAAAATACAAATTTAAGTATGTAATAAACTTGGCAGCTCAGGCGGGTGTTCGATATTCAATTTTAAATCCACAAAGTTATGTAGATAACAACATTACAGGTTTTTTGAATATTTTGGAAAATTGTAAAATCTTCAAAGTAAGACATCTTCTTTATGCAAGTAGCTCTAGCGTTTATGGAGCAAATAAAAAAATTCCATTTTCAGAAACTGATGGGGTAAACCATCCAATAAGTTTTTATGCTGCAACGAAAAGAAGTAACGAATTAATGGCACATTGCTATAGCCATCTATACAAATTACCAACAACCGGCTTGCGATTTTTTACAGTTTACGGTCCATGGGGAAGACCTGATATGGCTATGTATATATTTGCAAAAGCTATGAAAGATAAAAAAAAAATAAATATTAATAATTATGGAAAGATGTATAGAGATTTCACTTTCATCGATGATATTGTAAAAGGTATTTTAAATTTATATAGACGACCACCTAAGAAAACTAAAGGCAAACCTAATAAAAATATGAGAGCGGATTCCAGTGAGGCACCATTTAAAATATATAACATAGGTAATAACAAGACTGTGAAATTAATGGATATTATAAATTTCTATGAAAAAAATTTTAAATTAAAAGCTAAAAAAAATTTTAGAGGCATGCAGCAGGGTGACGTTGAGAGAACTTATGCCAATATTAACTCTTTAATAAAAATATCAAATTTTAAACCTAACACAAAAATAAAAGATGGTTTACAGAAATTTCTAGATTGGTTCTTTGTTTATAATTAATTATTTCTATCTTTTAAAAAATTTAATGCATTCAAAATAGCTTCATTAAAATACTTAAAAGAAAATATTGAATTTTTATTACTCAAAAATTTTTGAATATTTTCAATATAAATTTCATATCTTGCTTGATCTAAATTTAATAAATAATCATGAAGATTATTTAGGTTTTTAAATTCCCTTAAATCTATAAAACATTCTTCTGGAATAAATAATTTTACATTTTTGGCCCCTAAATAGATCGGTACTGTACCAGAATAAAAACAATCAAAAATTTTATCAGTAATAAATCCGTTAAAATCAGTTGCATTTTCTATAACAAAAGCAAATTTATAGTTTCTTAATGTCATGCGCTTATCTTGCGTTTTTCCTTTCCAATTTTTATATCTATCTTTACAAATAATTTTTCTAAATTTTTTAAATCTAGGGTAATTTAAAAATTCCAATATACTTACATATTTAAAAACGGTTTCATCCCAATTCGGGCCATATAAATGAAAATTATCTTTTAAGTTATTTTCTTCGAAATAATTAATAATTTTATTTTTTAACGTTTGTGTTTCGTTTTTGTGTTTATACTTTTTTTTCCAGGATATCATGCATGATAAATATTTTTTTTCTAAAAAAGGTAAAAAATTATAATCTCGCTCATGTCGATCCAATGAAGGCAACATAATTTTAAAATATTTTTTATTATCTATAAAATCATCATTCCAGGTTAATATAAGGTCAAATAAATCTTGATTTTTTCTTAACCAATTACTTCTTAATACAACTTCATTTTCAATTGTAATTAAAATCTTTTTTTTATGTGATAATGCTTTTTCTGCTAGTTTTGAGATTTTGCCGGCTGGAAAATCTAGAAATAATACACAATCAATTTCACCAACATTCGAAATTAGATCAATTGAATTTATTTCATGTCCTTTCGATTTTAAGTAATTATAGAGATAGTTGTATTGTGGATTTTTGTTAAATGATGCATCTTCGCTCACATTTAAGAAAATAGAATTATTTAATAAATGATCCTCTCTGCACCAAAAACCAATTTTCATGTTATTAATATAATAAATTTTACTTATTAATTTAAAATAAATTTAATTTTTCTGTTCCATCCAAAAAATAATACATTTGCCCAAAATCTTATTCTGCCTTCTTGAATTTGATATTTATTTTTATATTTCTTTAAAATTATATCTTTAATCTTATACCCATTTTTAAGTCTTTTACAAAGTTCCATGGGGGTGGGGGAAGGATATTTTATTTTTTTTGCATCATCCAAGCTTCTAATTTGTTTAGAATTTTTATCTAAAAAATCTACTTCTTTTAATTTCAACTTAATAAATTTAGTTTTAAAATTATTATCTAATATGGATATATCTTTTTTACTAATTTTTAAATTAGTAGAATTATAATTCGAGTTTAAATGTTTTTTTTTTATAGTATATGGGATAGGTATACAAATTTCTGACTTTGAAAGAATATATGCTAAAATTAAAGATGAACGATTTGTGTTATATTTTTTTTGTAATTTATTTAATATTCTTTTTTGTTTTAAATCAAAATGGATATTACCAGACTTCAATGGACTATAACAAATAATTTTAATATTATTTTTTTTACAAAAATTTATTTTCTTTTTTAATAATTCGAAATCTCCTAATGAAAATCTTTCCTGGATATAGCAAAAATCACTTTTTAATTTTTTCTTAAAATATTTTATATCATCTATTTCATAATTACTTAATCCAAATTTTTCTACAAGATTATCTGATTTCAATTTTAAATAAGCTTTTATAATTTCAATATTATTAATTTTATAATTTGGCCAATGCGGTTGGATTAAATAAATTTTTTTAACTTTTAATCTTTGTAAGCTTTGTTTAACTGAATTTAAAAATAAATTATAATTAAGATTTTCAGGTGAAATTTTTGTTGAAATAAATAATTTTTTTTTTAAATTCTCTGGCAAACTTCCAATAATATTCTCAGATGTACCTTTTCCATAAATAGCCGCAGTATCAACAAATGATCCACCAATAGAAATAAAATTTTCTATAATTCTTTTGTGTTTTTTATTATAATTGAAGTTTTTAGCATTTGCCCCACCAAATCCTAAACCCAATCCAATTTTAAAATTTTTTTTAATCATATATCTCTATAGTGAATAATATAATATTTGTATAGATTTAACATTAGGTTATATGTTGTGAAAAAACATTTTATTTTTATATATTTGCAATTATGATTATTTCAAAAACTCCATATCGAGTGTCTTTTTTTGGTGGCGGCACCGACTATCCTAGTTGGTATAAAAATAGTAAAAATGGTGGCAAAACTATTAGCTGTTCTATTGATAAATTTAGTTACGTAGTTTTAAAAAAATTGCCTAATGCATTTAATTATAGCTATAGAATAAGATATTTTCAGAGAGAGGAGGTAACTAAAATCAATAATATTAAACATCCAACAATTAGAAACTTATATAAATATTTTAATATTAAAGAAAAATTAGATTTAGTGCATTTTAGTGATTTACCAGCAGCAACTGGCATTGGTTCTAGCTCTGCTTTTACTACGGGATTAATAAATGCTATAAGTAAAATGTATAATTTAAAATTCTCTAAAAAAAAAATTTTTAATTTAGCTATAGATATTGAGCAAAACTATAATAAAGAAAATATTGGCTCTCAAGATCAAATAATATCTGCAGTTGGAGGTTTTAAAACTATTAATTTTACAAAAAATAAAATTTTTGTTTCAAATATGGAGAGATACAAAAAAAATATTTCTAAAATTCAAAATAGTTCAGTTTTAATTTATTCAGGAATTCAAAGAGAATCTTCTACAGTGACAAAAGACTTAGTTTCTAAAATTAAAAAAAAATCTGAAATATATAATAATTTATTTAATGTAGCAGTTGAAGCTGAAGCAATGATAAAGTCAAATAAATTTAATATAAAAGAATTTGGAGAATTATTAAATTATAGCTGGAAACTTAAAAAAAAAACTTCTAATAACATAACAAATAGTAAAATTGATAATTTGTGCAATGCATGTATAAGAAATGGAGCCTATGGTGTTAAGCTTTTAGGTGCAGGTCATGGTGGATTTGTACTTGCTTTAGCAAACGAGTCTAATTTAAAAAGAATAAAAAAATATATGAAAAAATATTATATGTTTCCATTAAAATCATCTTCAACTGGAACACAAATAATTTATGAAAGTGAATAATTTAAAAAATCTAGATCTAATTGCAAAAAAAATAAGAAGAATAATTAGTGAAACTATTGTTAATGCTGGAAAAGGACATATTGGTGGAGCCCTTTCCTGTGTTGATATTCTTGTTGCTCTATATTATGGAAAATTGTTAAATATTAATTCAAAAAATCCAAAATCAGATAAGAGGGATAGGTTTATATTTAGTAAAGGCCACGCTTCTATTGCTTTATATGTAGTTTTATCTGAATTGGGTTTTTTCTCAAAAAAAGAACTGAAAAAATTTAATAAAGCTAATAGTAAAATAGCAGAACATCCTGATACCAGATTACCAGGAATAGAAATTATTTCGGGTTCTTTAGGTCATGGTTTGGGAATCGGAAGCGGTATAGCTTTTTCAAAAAAAATTGATAAAAAAAAGAGTACAAATGTTTTCGTTTTAATGGGTGATGGAGAATGTTATGAGGGATCTGTATGGGAAGCGGCGATGTTTGCAAATCATCATAATTTAGACAATCTAATAGCAATAGTTGATAGAAATAATTTAACAGTTTTAGATTTTACTGAAAAAATTATAAAATTAAACCCATTTAAAGAAAAATGGTTATCTTTCGGTTGGAATGTATTGGAAGCAGATGGGCATAATATGAAAGAAGTATATAAAAAAATTGATTATTTAAAAAAACTTAGGAATGGAAAGCCATGTATTTTAATAGCTAATACTTTAAAAGGAAAAGGGATTAGTTTTATGGAAAACAAAATAAAGTGGCATCACGGTGTACCATCAAAAGAATTATTAAAAAAGATGAGATCAGATTTAAAATAATGATTAATAATTTAAATAGTGATGTTAGGGATTATTTTTTTGATGGTGTCTATGATTTGGCAAAAAAAAATAAAAATATTTTGTTTTTAACATCAGATCATACTGCATTTAGTCTTGGAAAATTTGAAAAGGATATGCCAAAACAATTTATTAACCTTGGTATTTCAGAACAAAACATAATGAGTGTATCTTCTGGTTTGGCTCTAAATGGTAAGATAGTCTTTGTTTATGGAATCGCACCATTTGTTACTTTTAGATGTTTTGAGCAGATTAACATAGACATATGTTCTATGAATTTAAACGTAAACATCGTTAGCATGGGGTCTGGTTTAACTTATAGCAGTGATGGACCAACACATCATGGAACACAAGATCAAGCTGTAATGTCAACATTACCAAATTTTTCAATATTTAATGTTTCTGATCCTTATACTGCTAAATATTTACCGCAGAAAACTTTAAAAATTAATGGACCAAAATTATTTAGAATTGAAAAAGGAGTACTTAGTCGCCTACATAAATCAAAAAATGTCATTAACAATGGTTTTGGATATTATCCATCAAATTCAAAAACACTTATAATTTCTACAGGAATTATGTCACAAGTTGGTAATGATATTTTCAAGTATTTTAAAAATAAAAATAAAAAAATTTCTTTTTTAGATTTAATTCAAGTAAAACCTATAGACGAAAATAAATTAGTTAACATCATTAAAAAATATAAATATCTATTTTCTATTGAAGAAAATATGCCATTTGGAGGTATATCTTATTTATTATCAAACTTGATTGTTAAAAATAACTTAAAAACTAAATTAGTTGCTTATACTTTGCCTGAAAAATATCTTTTTAATTCAGGGCCAAGAAATTGGATGCAAAAAAAGTATGGGCTTGATAAGAATAAAATGATCCAAGAAATTAATAAATATATTTAAATAATGAATTTAAAAAATAAAAATGCACTTATTAGCGGTGGAACACACGGAATAGGGTTAGAAATATTAAAAGGATTGGCAAAAAGAAATTGTAACGTTGCTTTTTTTTCATCAACAGAAAGCAGAGTAAAAAAAACAAGTCTATATCTAAAGAAGAAAAAAGTAAAACACTACGGACAGAAATTGGATGTATTAAATTATAAAGAGGTTAAGAGTTATTTGAATAATTTAAAAAAAAAATTTGGAGGAATCGACATATTGATTAATAATGTTGGCGGTGGAGGAACATGGGGCAAAAATTTAATTGAAGACACAGATTTTAAAATTTGGTCTGAAGCATTGCAAATAAATATGATGATAGCCGCAAGACTTATTAAGCATTGTGTTCCTAACATGAAGAAAAAAAAATGGGGAAGAGTAATAACAGTCTCTTCAATCTCTTCAAAAAAATTTAATGGAAAACCTTGGTATGTTGTGGCAAAAAAAGCTCAAATTACTATGACAAAATGTTTATCCATTAAAAAAGATCTTGTAAGAAGTGGAATAACCTTTAATACAGTTTCACCTGGAGCCATTATGATACCAAATACAGGTTGGGATTTTAGAAAAAAAGAAAATCCATCTAAATTTAAAAAAGTAGTTAATGAGAAATTTCCTATGGGTAGATTGGGTAAACCTGAAGAAATTGCAAATCTTGTTAAATTTTTATGCACAAATGAAGCTTCTTTTATAAACGGTGCTGACTTAGTAATTGACGGAGGACAAAGTAACGAAGATTATGAAGATTAGTTTTATAGTTCCCTCTTGGCATTATTATTCAGATCCATTTAAGCATCAACCTTTTTGGGAAATTTACTATGCAACTAATTTGAAAAAGCAAGGTTATGATGTTTTCGTGCATGATATGAGAAATTTAGAAAGTTTAAATTTTAAAGATCAAGTTAACAAAATTCCAGAAAGTGACTTTTATTTTTATTGGATTTTTAAATCAGGAGATGCCGCAGAAATATACTCGATAGCTAAATACTTAAAAGAAAAATTTCCAAAATCAACACATGCAGCTGGAGGAACACATGTAGATATGTGTCAAAATGAGAGTAAAGATTTTTTTGATTCGATAGTAGTGGGTGCTGGAGAAAATAGTTTTAAAAATATAATTGAAGATAAAAAAAACGGAGATCTTAAAAAGATTTATTCTCAAGATTACAAATTACAACCTTTTGCAAATACTCCTTTTCCAGATAGATCATTTTTACCAACAGACAGAGTTGTAAATAATAAACTATTTTCACAATATGGAGATATAAAAGCTACATTAACTTACTTTTCAAGAGGCTGTATTTTTAAATGTGCTTATTGCACCTATAATGTACCACGATTACTTCAAGTAAAAAAACCTCAATTAATTATAGATGAAATAAATTATTTAAAAAAAGAATATGGCATTAAGGGTATATTGATGAAAGATGAAATAGCAATTTCTCCAAACAAAAAAATTTCTGAAGAAACAATGTCAGCTATTGAAAAAACGAATATTGTTTGGAGAGGTCAAACAATTAGCATCGCTACTTTAGATCAACTTAAAAGAGCAAAAGATTCGGGGTGCTTAGAGCTAGCTGTTGGGGTAGAAACAGTTGATAATAATGTAATGAAAATAATAGATAAAACTTGGCAGAATGATAAAATTATTAGAGACTTTATAGAAAATTCAAAAAAAGTTGGTATCAAAGTTAAGATATGTTTAATTTTAGGTCTTCCGGGTGAACCATCTGATATTGTAGAAAAAACAATCAAATTTTTAGAAGACAGTGAGCCTGATTACGCCAGTGTTTCAGGTTTTTTACCAGTGCCCGGATCACCGATACAAAAAAATTATGAAGATTATGGAATAAAACATATTGATACAGATTGGAATAAATATGGTCATTTATTAAATAGGTTCTCTAACGAGGAAGATGTTGGGCTTCCATTTGAATATCATAAAGATACCAAATGGGGAAAATCATTTACAAGAAAACAAATTACAGAAAATATTGTAGAGGTTCAGAATTGGTTAAGAACCCGTGATATGATATATTAAAATTCTTCTCAAAAAAATGCTGACTAAAAAACTTATAAATTTTGAACTTAGAGTTAAAAAAGTTTACGAAGAAGGTAAAATTAAAGCTCCAATTCATTTGTCAGGAAACAATGAAAAACATTTAATAAAAATATTTAAAAAAATAAAAAAAACTGATTGGGTTTTTTCTACTTGGAGGAATCACTACCACGCCTTACTGCATGGCGTTGATGAGGAATGGTTATACAAAGAAATTGTTTTAGGTAGAAGTATGGGAATTATTTCAAAAAAAAATAGATTTTATTCATCTGCAATAGTTGGTGGAATTTTACCGATAGCATTAGGTGTGGCCAAGGCAATTAAAATGAAAAAATCGAAAGATAAGGTATTTGTATTTATTGGTGATATGACTTATGAGACAGGAATTTTCCATGAAACGTTTAAATACGCAGAAAATAAAAAATTACCAATAAAATTTATAGTTGAAGATAATGATTTAAGTACCAATACACCTACAAAAATAGCTTGGGGGGAAAAAACTAAAATCTCAAAAAAAATTACTTATTATAGATATAAACGTAAATTTCCCCATCATGGTACAGGGAGCTGGATATTATTTTGAAAAAAAATTTAAAATATAAATCAGAACTTGTCCGTTCAATGAAAATGTTATCTAAAATAAATAATACTATATTTTTAGGACAATCTGTTCTTTATTCTGGGAATTCTATATTCAATACTTTGGTTAGTGTTCCTAAGAATAAAAAAGTTGAATTTCCAGTTGCTGAAGAATTGCAAATGGGTTTTTCAATGGGTTTAGCTATGAATGGTTATCTCCCTATTACATGTTATCCAAGATTTGATTTTTTATTGTTAGCTTGTAACCAAATGATTAACCATTTGGACAAAATACAATATATGTCTCAGAATCAATTTAAGCCTAAAGTAATTATAAGAACGTCAGTTGGTTCTAAAAAACCTTTAGATGGAGGTGTTCAACATACTCAAAATTATACAGATATTTTTAAGAAAATTCTTACAGAAATTGAGGTTATTTATTTAGATAACCCAAATTCAATTTATAAAACATTTAAACGTTGTGTGGATCCAAAGATAAAAAAATCTTTTTTAATTATTGAGAATGGAGATTACTATAATGAAAAATAAACAAACTGTTTTATTGTGTGGAGCGACAGGTTTTATAGGAAGAAATATTGCAAAAAATTTATCAAAAAATAGTAAGTATAAAATCATATGTACACATAATAATTCTAAACCTTTTAGATTAAAAAATATTAAATGGATTAAAGTTGACCTTAGAAACAGTAGGCAAGTCGATAAGATAACTAAAAATATTGATATTGTAATTCAAGCAGCAGCAACAACATCTGGAGCTAAGACAATTATTTCAAGACCATACGAACATGTGACAGATAACGCAATCATGAACTCTTATTTATTACGCGCATCTTTTGAGAATAAAATCAAACATTTTATTTTTTTTAGCTGTACAGTAATGTATCAATCATCAAATACACCATTAAAAGAAACTGATTTTAATCCTAAAAAAGAACTTTATTCAAACTACTTTGGTGTTGGGAATACAAAGCTATATATCGAAAAGATGTGTGAGTTTTATTCTAAAATTAGTTCTACTAAATTCACATGCATAAGACACTCAAATGTTTTTGGCCCTTTTGATAAGTTTGATTTAAATAGGAGTCATTTTCTAGGCGCATCCATAACTAAAGTAATGAATTCTAGTAAAAATATTGTGGTATGGGGTAATGGAAAAGAAAAGAGAGACCTATTATACATTGATGATCTAGTTGACTTTGTAAAACTTTCAATCAAAAATCAAAAAAAAAATTTTAGGATTTACAATTGTGGTTATGGAAAATCCTATTCTATAGAAAAAATTATAAAAAAAATTATTAAACTTTCACAAAAGAAAATTAAAATCGATTATGATTTAAGTAAACCTACAATCAAAACATCATTAAGTCTTAATTGTGAATTAGCCAACAAAGAATTAGGATGGAAAAGAAAAACCTCATTAGATACAGGTATTTTAAATACAATAAAATGGTGGAAAGCAAACTTTAAATAAATGTCATTTTATAAAAACAAAAAAGTTTTAGTTACAGGTGGTACAGGATTAATTGGTATGCCTTTAGTCAAAATTTTAATAAAAAAAAAGGCAAAAGTTACAGTTGTATCTTTAGACTCAAAAAAGAGAGCCCCAAAAGGTTGTAAATTTATCAGAACTGATTTAAGGGAACTATCTAGTTGTCTAAAAGTTTGTAAAGGTAAAGATATTGTTTTTCATTTAGCCGGTGTTAAAGGCTCACCTAAAATGACCATGCAAAAACCTGCAAGTTTTATGGTGCCAACTATTATGTTTAGTTTTAATATGATGGAAGCTGCAAGAAGATCAAATGTAAAAAGATTTATGTTTACAAGCTCAATCGGTGTTTATGCTCCTAGTAAGATATTTAAAGAAGATGATGTATGGAAAACATTTCCTTCAAATAATGATAGATTTGCAGGTTGGGCTAAAAGAGTTTGTGAATTACAAGCTGAGGCCTATAAAATTCAATATAATCTTAAAAATTTTTCGATAGTAAGACCAGCAAATGTATATGGACCTGGAGACAATTTTGATCCTAATAATGCGATGGTAATTCCATCACTAATCAACAGAGCAATTTCTGGAGAAAATCCCTTAACAGTATGGGGTGATGGTTCAGCAATAAGAGATTTTATTTATTCTGAGGATGTTGCTAAAGGGATGCTGAAAGTAGTGGAAAAAAACTATAATAAACCAGTGAATTTAGGATCAGGAAAAGGGGTATCCATAAAAAAGATTGCAAATGCAATAGCAAAAATGGTTCCAGGCGGACCGATAAAAATAATTTGGGATAAAACAAAGCCTAGTGGTGATAAAATGAGAAAAATGTCAACAAAAAGAGCTCTTTCTGTAAATATAAAACCCACGATAAAACTTGAAGAAGGTATTAAAAGAACAATAGATTGGTATTTAAAGAATAATGAAACTTCATCGGATAGATTTAACTCTTTCACTGAAAAAAATTAACACCATTAATAATTGTTCTTAAAGTTAATATCACAATATTTGAATATTTTTATAAGTTCTTTAATGCCAATATCTAGGGAAACTTTTGCCTTAAAACCATGTTTCTCAATTTTTTTATTACTTACAAAGTAATCTCTTTTATCTGGATCCTTACGATTTCTAATTATCTTAATTTTAAGATCTTTAATATGTCTCTTAATTTTTTTTGCCAATTGAATTTTCGTAATATTAGCTGAAGACAAACCCAAATTATAAATATTATTTTTTAATTTTTCAAAATTATTAATTGCAAAAACAAATGCATCAACAATATCTTTAACATGAATATAATTTCTTCTGAAATGAGGTTCAAATATTTCTAATTTTTTTGTTTTTATAGCTCTTTCTACAAAATTATTAACTAACAGATCTGTTCTCATTCTGTAAGAATATCCAAAAACAGTAGCTAATCTAAAACAAATTGAATTTCCATTTTTTATTATCAGTTCCTCAGCCTTGACTTTTGTAGTGCCATACAAAGATACTGGTTTTAAAGGAGATGTTTCATCACAAAATTTATTTTTTTCACCAATTCCATATCCTGAATTTGTTGTTGGGTAAATTATTTTTTGATTTTTCTTTTTATTCCTTAATAAAATTTCTATAGATTTTACATTTGTTATTATTGTTTTCTTTTTAAATTTTTCACATAATGGAGCACCAACTAGGGCAGCTAAAGGAATAATAAAGTCTTGATTTTTCAAAATATTTTTTACAACTTTTTCATCAGTCACATCTTCTTTAAGAAATTTGAAATTATCAAAATAAAATAAGTGTGAAAGAGAATTTCTATCATATTTGATTATATCTACTGCAGTTACTATGTGACCTAGATTTACTAATTTTGTTGCAATGCTAGATCCTAAATATCCAGCAGCACCAGTAATTAATATTTTTTGTTTTCTCATAAATTTAATAAGATTTATTCTTCCTACACTCATTTAATAAATTTAAAATAGCTAAATTTAAATTTGTTTTAGGTGACCATCCAGTATCTCTCTGAAATTTTTTAAAATCTGAAATTTGTAAATCTATGTCTTTTGGTCTTACAAGATTTTTATCTAACCTACATTTAATATTTTTATTTGAGAAAGATATTAATTTTTTCAGAAAATGATTTACAGAAATCTTTTGACTGCCACAAATATTATAAATCTCACCAATTTTACCATTTTTTGCTGCTAACCAATATGCTTCCATTGCATCATTCGTATCAATAATTGTTCTTTTGCTTTTCAAATTTCCATGTCTTAAATACTTTAATTTACCTTTCTCTATAGCAGCAATTTGATTAGCAAACGCTGTTTGAAAAAGATTATTTCTCCTGGCATTCATATACGAAAACATTCTAGTAACAATAATATTTAAACCAAAAGTTTTTTGATAAACTTGAGACATTAAATCTTGAAAAACCTTGGTAACTGCATATGGATTAATTGGTGCAATTTGTTGATTTTCTCTAATAGGCATATTTTTTTTTTTTACATTTCCATACACCTCTGAGGTACTACATATAACTATTATTGCTTTTGATTTAATTTGTCTTAAAGCCTCCAATAAATTAACTGTAATCATATTATTATTTTCAGAGAATTTTAAAGGTTGAAAAAATGAATTTCTCACATCAGCATTAGAAGCCAAGTGGAATATAACATCTGGTTTTACAATTTTAAGTTTTCTTTTTAAATGATTAAAATTATTTAAATCAATTTTCGAAATCAAAACTTTTGATTTATATTTTTTTTTTAAATAATTTGAATAACCAGAACTTCTACGGAACCCAAATATTTTTGTTGAAGGGCTTTTTTTTAAAATATATTCTGCTAAATAACTACCTCCTGATCCTGCAATACCAGTTATCAGACATCTTTTGAAAACTCTATCCATAATTAATACTGTTCAATATTTTACAGATTTGAAATATTTTCTCACTTTTTAAGTTCGGATAATTACCAATATAATATCCAAAGAAATGAATATGATCTACTTCATTAAAGTTTTTAAGGTTTATTTTTTTTAAATAATTTTTTAAATAAGGTTGTCTCAGCTGATTTCCTCCTCCTGCATTACCTCTTCTAAATTCAATATTGTTGAGTGTCATTACTTTTTCCAATAAATCACGATTTTTTAAATTTCCTTGTTTTAAAATTAATGGAAAAGCATAATTTGAAGTTCCTTTTAAATCAAAGTTTGTTCTATAATAATTTTTATTTAAATGTTTTAAAAAAAATTTAAAATTTTTTGTTCTTATAAGATTATTTTTATCTAACCTTTTGAGTTGATTTATTCCAATTACTGCAGGCATTTCTGTATTTCTTACATTATATGCTGGATATAAAAATATGAACTTTGGTGACAATTTTGGATTTTTTTTAATTATTTTTTTTTCAAAATTAGAATTTCCACATTCTCTTAACATTCCATGAGATCTTAATACTCTAATAAGTTCGTAAACTTTTTTATCATTTGTGCAGATCATGCCTCCCTCAATAGTAGACATATGATGAGCATAATAAAATGAAAAGTTAGAAATAAGACCATATGAACCAAGTTTTTTGTTTTTAAATGTGGCTCCATGTGACTCACATACATCTTCTAACAAAACAATTTTTTTTTGTTTAAGTATTTTTAAAAGTTTATTAGTAAGACCATTAAATCCTTGAACATGAGTGACAAAAACTGCTTTGGTTTTTTTATTAATTTTTTTTAAAATTTGTGACTCATCCATACACAACGTTTTAGGGTTAATATCTGCAAATACTGGTTTAAAACCATTTTGAATTACTGATGCTATATCTGAAATCCAAGTTAAAGGTGGAACAATAATTTCTCCAGTTCCATAAATTATTTTTAAAGCCTGTATTGTTAATAAATTTGCTGAAGAACCAGAGTTTACAAAAACACTATATTTTGTTCCAAGCCATTTTGACCATTTTTTTTCAAATTCAACTACTTTAGCTGATTGAGTAAAAATTTTTTTTTTATTATTCCTTAAAAAAGATATCAAAGAATTTATATCTGAGTCTGTTATGTTGTTATCCATTAAAGGATGTGAAAAATTTTTTATAATCATATTTTAATATCTAGTTTGAAAATTTTATTTTTTATCATAGTTAATAATATGGAATATTATTTAAAGTACAATTTCTTAATATATTATTTTAAAATTATTAAAAGAAATTTAATTTAATTTTTTAAAAATTGACTTCACTTGCAAAAGTAAGTTTTTTTTAGGATATTCAAAATAAATCTTACTTTTTTTTGCTGTTTGCTTATCACTTAAACTATCACCAATCATAAAGCTTTTTCTTTTATTAATTATCCATTTATTTTCTAAATTTTTAATCATCAAATTTCCTGGTTTTCTCAATTGAGTTTTCTTTTTATATTTTTTAATTAATGCATTGGGGTGATAAGGGCAATATTCTATATCGTGAAAAAAAATTTGATTTTTTCTCATTTTTAGTCTCATGGCCTCTTGAAAATTAAAAAAACTATCTTCCTTGAAAAAACCTTTTGCAATACCGGCTTGATTAGTAACTAGAAAAATATAATAATTTTTTTTAATTAAGAATTTTATTGCTTCGATAGATTTTCTTATAAATTTCAAGTCTTTAACTTTATAAGTATATCCATCATCTTTAATAATTGTATTATCCCTATCAAAAAAAACTGCCGGTTTACTAAATAAATTTTTAAGTATTTTAGATGATCTTCTAAAATAATATGGGGTTCCAATATCTAAAAAAAATTTATTTTTTATTATTTGACCTGTTACTTTATTTTTTTTAATTAGTTTTGGGATAATTTCATTTTCAAGTGATATTTTGTTTTTTTTAATATATTTCAGTAATTTTTTATTACAATAGTAAATACCAGCATTCATATAATTTGAATTATTTTTAAAAATTATTTTATTTTTTTTAAGAGAAATATTCCCAAGTTTATTTTTATTTTTGGTAAATTTTTTATTGATTAGAGCTATTTTAATTAAATGATTTTTTATTTTTTTTTTTTATAAATTTTTCTAAATTTATGTCTAATATTGAGTCTCCATTAACAAGAATAAAATCATTTTTAACAAGATTTTTTAGGTTATATAATGCACCGCCAGTATCCATTGGTTTTTTTTCGATAACTATGTTTATTTTTTTTAAATTGAATTTTCTTTGACTGTAAATTTTTTTAATTTGTGCACCCTTATAACCTGCAAGCACATAAATATTTTGAAAATTATGCAAAGTATAATTTTGAATCAAATAATCTAAAAAATGAAGATTATTAAATTTGACTATTGGTTTTGGTCTATTTGTAAATTTTTTTATACGAGAACCCTTTCCACCTGCCAATATAACTAAATCTAATTTTTTCATTTAAGATTTTAATAATAAATTTTGCAAACTTAAATTTTTTCTTTTACTTTGATAATCATTTTTTAAATAAATTTTCAAACTTTTAAAATTTGGCTCCCAAATTACTTTTTTTTTATAATTGTGATAGAACTTATAAAGTAAACCTGATGTAAGATTTTTATTTTTCTTAATTCCAATAATTTTTATTTCAGAGTAATTATAATTTGCCTCTAGCATAACTGAAGAAGGTGCGGATATTAAACCATAATAATTTGAGTAATCAACTGTATTATAAGGATTTAAATGCTCAAATTTAATTCCATTTTTTTTTAATAAGTCAAAATAATTTTTTTCTATACCTAAATGCTTCCATGTAGGGTGGCCCTTGAAATATATTTTATCTAATTTATTCAATTTTTTTAACATCAGTAAGTATTGAAATAATTTTGATAAAAGGTTTTTATCATTTGATGCATAAGTAAATAACCAATTATTATTTTTTTTTGGTCTTTTCTCAAAGTCTCTTGAACAAAAATAAACTTTAATATTTTTATTTATATTTATTTTTTTAAAAAAAATTTTAAATTCAGGATTAAAGATAATAATTTTTGAAAAATTTAAAAAATTTAAATTTAGTTTATGATATATAGAGTCAAGCTTGATTATTTTATTTATTAAAAATAATGGCATGAAATAATGATTTATTAATTTCGAAAAAAAAATATTTATTTTTTGAAAAATAAAATTAAATAAATTTTTACTAATAAATTCTTTTGTATTTAAATGATGTAATTTCAAATTGTCACTTCTTGCGGTATATGTTCTATATATCTTTTTGTCATTTAAACTTCTAAGTAATTTTCCAAAATCATTAAATAAATCTAATCCTGTTGGTGGATTTGTTAAATAACAAAAAATTTTTTTTTTTTTAAAATATTCTAATAATATTTCTTCCCAATAATAAAACCCGTTAGGGAATAAAAAAATATCTATATCTAAATATTTAATTTTCTTTATGATATAAATTAAGCTTAGGTTAAATTTTAATGTTTTATAAAGACTTGTGTAAGATATTTGATCTAAAAAAAATATTTTTTTTATTACTTTATTTTTTCCAAGATACTTAAACCAACCTTTTTTTTCCTTAAGATAATATTGATTATCAAATCCATATTTATATACTAAGAGATAAATGTCATAAATCTTTGAAAGATTTTTAATTTCTGACTGAAAAAATCCTCGAAAAATAGTTGTGTGAGTGACTATAAATAATAATTTTTTTTTTTTCATTATTATAATTTATAAACAAGGCTATTTTTAAATCCAAAATAAAATTCTTTGATTAAAAAATAGTTTTTTTTATATTTGAATTTAAGTACTTTTGTCTCAAATATTGAATAACAACATGCATTAAGATATGATGAGAATCCTCTGAAATTCCATAATTTTCGCATTTAAAATGTATGTTAATATCCGCATTTTTTGAAAGATATCCGCCATTAAAACCTGAAAGGCCAACAGTTTTAATCTCTTTTTTTTTACAATGTTTTATTGCGTTAATTATATTTTTTGAATTGCCAGAAGAACTAATTAATATTAATAAATCTCCCTTTTTGGCCAAATAATCTAGTTGATCAGAAAAAACTTTATCATAAGAAAAATCATTTGATATTGCAGTTAATAACTCAATACTTGTTGATAAACTTATAACTTTGGGTTTTAAGTTTGTATTTTTTCTCATAAGTTTTATGTAATCACAAACAAGATGATTTGCGATTGCCGCAGATCCGCCGTTACCACAAACAAAAATATTTTTGTTTTTTAAAATTGTTTTTTCAATTAAATCTGAAAATTTATACAAATTTTTTAAATTTAAAGATTCTAAAACTTCACCGAGTGTATTTGTGTAATCTTTATAATAATCAAGAATATTATGTAATTTTTTTTGAGGAAATTTCATAGAAATCAGTTTTTTATATGAGCTCTTAGTTTTTTTGCAATTACTTTTTCCTCTTCAGTGATATTACCTATTTTATTCTCACCAATGGCACTTAATATTTTTTCCATAGAAGAGGTTAATTGTTTCATTCCAGCATATTCTAAGGAAGCAGCTTGATCTGAACCATACATAGTTCTATCTAATGTAATATGTCTTTCAAGTGAGGATAAACCAAAAAATATTGCAGCTAACGAAACTGCAACACCATTTTCATGACCACTGTATCCTACACTACATTTAAACTTTTCTTTAAGACCAATAATCGTATTCAAATTTGCATCTTCAGGTTTCATTGGATAAGTAGAAACACAATGCATGAGTTCAAAAGGACAATTATTTTCCTTAAAAATATTTACAGCTTTTTCAATGTCATCAATTGTGCTCATACCAGTAGAAATAAAGGTATATTTTTTTCTTTTTGCAACTTCTTTTAAGAAATTTGTATCAACTATCATTGCTGAAGCAATTTTTTGATATTTACAATCAAAATCATCTAAAAATTTTAAACTTTCTACATCCCATGCTGATGCAAACCATTCAATTTTCAACTCACTACAATAATTATTGATTTCTTTATAGTCATCATAACTAAATTCAAGACCTTCTTTCTGCTGTCTCTGAGTAGTTCCCCATGGGCTATCTCTCTCTTGATCAAGAGTATCTTTTGAATATACTAAATTAATAGTTCTTTTTTGAAATTTAACACTATCGAATCCAGCATTCTTTGCATTTAAAATCAATTTTTTTGCAATACCAACTTCTCCATTATGATTTATTCCAATTTCAGCAATTAAAAACGGTTTTTTTATATTCATAAACTATAAATAGAGTAAAAATTTAAAACTGTACAGAAATTAAAAAAATGTGATCACTTTTTTTAAGATAAATTTATTAGATAACAAAATTTATTATAAATTGATATATTTTAAAGATATTAAACTAAAAGTTTTATATTTTAACTTTAAAATAATTTAATCAGTGGTTATTATGCCATTTTTAAAATTAAATATAAAATCACAATTTTTTAGATTCTCTTTGTTGTGACTTATAACAATAATTGTTCTATTGTTTTTAAAATTTACTAAAGATTTAAAAAACTCCTTTTCAGTTTCCTCATCTAATGCATTTGTTGACTCATCTAAGATCAATATTTCGTTATTTCTATATAATGATCTTGCAATTCCTATTCTTTGAATTTGACCGCCTGAAATTTTTGCACCATTTTCACCAATTAATGTTTTTAAACCGTCTTTTTGCTCTTTAACAAAATTGTCCAATTGAGATAATTTGATTGAGTTTAATATTTTTGAATGGTCTATATTTTCATCTTCTGATCCGAATGATATATTTTCTTCTATTGATCCATCAAACAAAAAAATTGATTGTGAAACATATCCGATTTTAGACTGCCAAGATGATATATCATGGTTTATATCTTGAATATCATCTATTAAAATTTGACCACTTTCTGGTTTTATTAAACCAGTGATTAAATTCACAAATGTAGTTTTTCCTGATCCCGATGGTCCCAATATGCCAGTCATTGAATTTTTTTTTATAGATAAATTTAGATTTTTAAAAATATACTTGTCAGAGTTTTTATATTTAAAACTTAGATTTTTAAAATTTATTGTATTTTTAAAATTATATATCGTTTTCTCAATATTTTTGCCTGAGTGCTGATGCAACAAGTTTTTTTTTAATTTTTTGAAATCATTTGAAACAGTCACAATTGAGGGTGATAAAGTTTTTAAATTATGTAAAGAAAAATTTAATCTGTTAAATGCAGGCATTAATCTAAAGATAATCATCGCAAAAATAGATAATTTTGCCATAGCCATATTTGTATCTTGGCCTTGTTGAATAAAAAATAAAAGAATAATGCACATTATTATTATTGCCAAAAATTCAATTATAATTTTTGGTATTGCGCTAAAAAAACTAGTTAGCAACACATAATAAGAATATTTTTTTACATTTTTTCCATAAATATTTGCAAATCTATCTTCAACTCCAAATATTTTAATTTCTTTTATTCCAGAAAATCCATTTAATATTTGCTTGATAAACAAATTAGAATGAAAAATTTTTGCATCACCCCATTTGGTAAAAGATGATTTAGTGGAAATAAAATAAATTAAAGTAAAAAAAGAAAAAAAAAGAAACGACGAAACGGTAATAATTGGTTCATATATAACCAAACAAACAAAAATTAATGTAATTAATAGACTTTCAACAATAAAGGTTATTAGATGTAATACAAAATATTGAAAATTATTTACTTCACTTAAAATATTTCTTACTGCTGCAGATGTCTCCCTCTCAGAGTGAAAAATATAATTTTGTCTTATGTAAAGATTATATAATGATGTAGATTGTTTATACAAAATTTGATTTACAAATAAGTTTTGTATCCAAGTAAAAAAAATCTGAAAAATTGTCTTTAAAAAAAAAATTAATATTAAGGGTGTAAAAATAAGTATGTAAATATTCATGTCTGAAATACTTGTTAAAAAAGCGACATAATTATTGAGGATACTTTCTTGTAAATATAAATCTTGATTAAATAAAATATTTATAATTGGAATAAATAAACCTATTCCAATCAGATCTAGTAAAACTGAAATTAATGTAAGAAAAATTATCAACCAAAAAAAATTTTTTTGTTTTTTATCTAGAATTTCAAATATTAACCTAATATTTATCAGTAAACTTTTCATTATTAGTTAATCTTATTTATTTATTTTATAGATTTTCTTTTATAACTTCAGTTATATTTATTTTTTTATAATTATACACTCTTAATTGGTTATCTAATTGCCATGATAGAAATTTTTTATTTGAAAATTTTTTATCATGTGGATTAATATAAGAGATTATTTTATATGGCACATTTGAAAAGTAAGCTATTGTAGTTAATCCACCACCTTTATATTGAAAAAAATAATTAGAATTTACAAGTGCTTTAGCAGCTTCTGTAAATCCATTTGCATATTTATCTGAGTAATAAATATTTTTATAATTTTTAAGAATTTTTCTTGCCCAAACACAACCATTTCGATCAGATAATATTAATATTTTGTAATTTTTTTTCTGTAATTTCAAATAATCAGCTATTTTTAAAATTTCATCAGATGTATTATTGTATGTCCCCCATTTATAATTCCTTCTAACATGCCATGTCATATATGGTTTAATTTTTTTTAAGTTGTTTCTATTCTGATTTTTTTCAGAAAATTTTAATTTATTTATGAAAAATTTTTTTTCATTATGTAAAATTAAATTTAAAAGTGGCAAAAATGTTTGATAAATCTTATATCTTTTTAAAATAAAAAAATTAAATAATATATTTTTTTTTTTACTCTTATAATCATTAATAAAATTATCAAAACTTTTATATTCAATTAAATTCTTTTTCATATAAAAAAGAGATAATTTTTTTAATTCCTGTTTAAATAAAAAGATTTTTTTTTTATCTAAAATTCCGAAAAAACTTTTTTTATTAAAATTTGAAATTAAAATTATTTCAACATTTTTACCTTTCAATTGAAAATATTTGGCAATAACTAAATGAAGTACAAATTCTCCAAATGTTGGGGCATTAGTTTGGAAATCAAAAACAATAGAAATATTCTTCACCTTACTCTTTACTGTATTTTTTATCTTAATTGAAAAAAAATAAGCTAAAATTTGTATGTGCAGTCTTCTAAATAAATAAAGATGAATTAACTTAAAAATGTTTAAAAATATTGTAAAAAATTTGATCATTAATAAAGTTTTAATATTGTTATAGGAAATAAAATTAAAAAATATTATGTTTCATTTTTTAATTTTCCATATAGTTCAATCCAATTAGTTTCATTAGTATCTATAATTTCAGCATTATTAAAATATTTCGCTTCATCAAAACATTTTTGGAGAAAATCAATGCTATTACCAACTAAACCTTCAATTGCAAAATTAAAATTAACTCCTACAAGATTATTTATTATATTTTTTTGATGAATTTCTTTTTTAGGCAATTGATGAATTGAGCATAGTATTATATTGTTAAACTTGAATTCCTTATGTAACCATTGTGTGGTACCCAATTGATCAGACATAATAGGCTCTGGAATAACTAACTCTACCTTTAGACTATTTCTTTCTGCAAAATTATTCATAATCATATTTTGAGCATTACTTGGAATTTTGTAAGGGCCGATATTGATATCTGTAGTTACCGAAGCTGTGGTCATAATTTTAATTTAAACTATACAGTTTCAAAAAATCAGAATTTTTTTGCATGATGGGTTTGTTTTTATTCTGAAATCTAACACTACAAGCTATTCTAGCTAAATTGGAATTAAAGCTTACATTTCCATGCAATATAAATGGATTAAACACTATTACCTCACCAAATTTTAGTTTTGCAGGTTTATAATTATCCACCTTATTTAGAATTGTTGGACCATTAACTAAACCTTGATCATGTTCCTCCTTAATAGTTTCAAAAGACTTTTTCTGAGGCACATAATATACTCCACCATCATCATCTAAATCGTGAAAAGGAGCCCAAATTACGAATGTATAAGGTGAAATACCAGACATTAGCTCATAATGAGGCCACTGACGTCTTTGTTCCTCGCCAGGTAAGTTAAAAATTGTATTTGCTCTTCTTTGTATTAATAGCTCTTTACCACAAAGTTCCTCAACTATCTTATTACAGGACTCGATCATTATTTCAGATGCTTCATTAAATGATAATAAGTTCACCATCGCTTTATTTATTTCATAATTTTTCATTAATGCCATTTTTTCTCTCAAGGTGGTAATATTTTTTACTCCTTTTATTCCCATTTTTTCTAAAAATGTGTCTCTTAAATTTTTAAATTTATCTAGGTCATCAATCTTTATGATTGAATAACCCAATCCATTTATAATTTCCTCTTTTAAACTCATATATTAATATTTTACACACATGGATTAGGATCAGCAATATGAATTTGCTCTAATTCATCAAGTAAGTCTTCAGTTAATTTTAATTTCAAACAATTTAGATTATCTTGTAATTGAGTTAGTGAAGTAATACCAAAAATACTACTTGATACAAATGGCCTACTTAATACAAAAGCATTAGCTAAATCTGTGATATTAATTTTATACTTCTCTGAAATTTTTTTGTACTTTATTATAGCCTTTTCTCCTCTTGGTGTGTGATGTCTTGAAAACCTTCCTGGCCATAAAGTATATCTTGCATTATCTGGTCTTAGACCGTTAAGGTACTTGCCTGTCAATCTTCCACCAGCTAAAGGTGAATAGGCAAGTAAACCACAATTTTCTCTAATCGAAATTTCTGAATTTGAAATATCAAAAACTCTATTAATTAAATTATAACCATTTTGAATTGACACAGGTTTTGGAAAATTATATTTATCTGAGGTTACTAAAAATTTCATAATTCCCCAAGCTGTTTCATTTGATAAACCATAGTATCTTATTTTGCCTTTTTTTTTTAAATTTTCTAAATTCTCTAAAATATCTAATACTGGAGTCCAATTTACATCATTTGGATCATGAACATAATCTAGCTGCCCAAAGACTGGAACTGATCTTTCTGGCCAGTGCAATTGATACAAATCAATGAAATCAGTTTTGAGTCTCTTAAGACTATCATCAATTGCGATTTCAAAGTTTTTTCTGTCAAATCTTAAATTTTTTCCCCCTCCACGTATCCATTTTAATTCTGTGGCTCCAATTCCTTTAGGATGACAAGAGCATATTTTAGTAGCTAATATTACTTTATCCCTGTTTTTATTTTTTTTTATCCATTCGCCAATTATTTCTTCTGTCAATCCTTGGGTTTCTGCTTTTGGATAAATAGGATACATTTCAGCAGTATCGATAAAATTTATTCCATTTTCATATGCGAAATCTAATATTTTAAAAGCCTCGGATTTACTTGTCTGTTCTCCAAAAGTCATGGTACCAATGCAAATATTACTAACTTTTAAATCTGAGGAACCAAGTTTATTATAAGCTAAAGTCATTAAAAATTAATTCCATTTATTATGGACATCATCCTTTATTAAATCTTCATATATTTTCTTAATTAAAGGCATTTTATCATTAATATTTTCTAAATCAGAAACAGCACAATTGCTCTCGACTTGTTTTGAATTTACTGCACCTGGTATTACAACGCTTACAGCATCATGCATTAATATCCATTTTAAAGCAAGTTGTGACATAGAATACTTTTTTGGAAGAATTTCTTTTAATTTATCTACAGCTCGTAAACCTTTTAAAAAATCGACTCCTGAAAAAGTATCACCAATATCAAATGCCTCACCATTAATATTGTAATTTCTATGATCATTTTCTGCAAATTTTGTTTTAGAATTGAATTCGCCACCTAACATTCCACTAGCAAGTGGTCCTCTTGCAATAATAGCTACCTTTTTTTCCTTAGCTAATTTAAAAAATTCATCAAGTGGTTTTTGTCTAAAAATATTAAAAACAAGTTGAATACTTTTTACATTATCATACTTTATTGCTTCAAATGCTTCGGATAAATTATATACACTCACACCATAATTTAAGATTTTTCCTTTTTTAATCAATTGATCCATTTTTTTAAAAGTTTCTATTTTTTTACAAATCTCCAGTGGGGGACAATGTAATTGAACCAAATCTATTTTCTCTAAATTCAAATTTAATAATGATCTATCTATGAATTCTTCCATAGGTTCATGCTTATAACCCCTGGGATAATTAGTACCTCTTATACGTCTTCCTAATTTTGTAGTAACATATATATCTGTTGAAGTTTTTAAAATTTCAGATAAGAACCTTTCACTTCTTCCATCTCCATATGTATCAGAAGTATCAAAAAAATTTACACCACTATCAAGAGCTTTTTTAAGTATTTTTCTGGCATCTTTATCTTCAACATCTCCCCAACACCAACCTATTTGCCAACAACCTAAGCCAACTTCTGATACTCTCCAACCAAGATCAGAAAATTCCCTATATTTCATCTAAGTTGTGATATTATCAATTTTTTCTTGAACGGAAGCTTGTGATGCTTTAGCTTTTTTTACTGTTTCCAATCTTTCTTTATAAGATTTATTAGGTGGATCATATTTGTCAAAAACATTCATTATATTTTGAGTAAAATCTCTTCCAATTTCAGTTAAAAAAATTCCATTATCCATAAATTCTACTAATCCATCTTTTTGCATTTCACTCATATAATCAATTTCATTTTTAAAATATTCTTTAGCATTTATTCCAAATTGTTCAGAAAAGTTTTTGTAGTCAATTTTAAAATAGCTCCTTATTTGTTGGGTAGCGTGTTGTCTTATTTTATCATCGTCACTTAGTCTCAAACCTCTAAAAGATGGTAGCAAATTTTGATCTAGAGCTTTTTTATAAGATGAAATATCATAAAAATTTTGAACATAATAATCATTTCCCAAATTACTCATTGAAGAACTTCCTACTGCAACAAAATTTACCCTTCCACCTGGTTGATGTCCTGATGCTCCATAGTGTGCCTCGCCCTCTTGAAAAGCTTTTGTCATAGGACTATCTGGTAAAGAATAACATTCAAAACCACTTCTAATATATCCTCCAGAACCTAATTTTTTATGAATTACTTCCATCATTTCTTTTCTCTCTAGAAAATCAGGCAACGGCCCTTCTGCTAGCATTTGGACTTGGTATTTTGCCACCCATGGTTTATATGCCATTAAGGATAATTGCACTAGTGTAGGTTTTAATCTTATAATTTCATCACATGTCTTTGAAATCGAATCTGTAGTTTGTCCTGGCTGTCCAATTAAAAAGTCAAATGCAATTTCTTTATACATTTTTCTAACTCTTGGTGTAAGAATATCCTCAAAAAGTTTTGCTGGTTGAATTCTATTTACTCTTCTTTGAACTTCAGGATCCAAATCTTGCATACCAAAAGATATTCTATTTGTTCCACAAACTTCATGATTATAAATTAATCTATCCTCATCAACTCTTCTAGGGTCACTTTCAACTGTAAAAAAATCAACATTTGACCAATCGAATAATCCATGTAGTTTATCAACTAATTTTTTTAAATCTTCTCTATTTAAAATAGTAGGTGAACCACCACCAAAAAAAACAGTTCCCACATTAAGCTTAATATTATTTTTATTTAAATGTTCAAAAAGCAAATCTATCTCTTTGTATAAATAATTTAAATAATCTGTTACTTTTTGGTAATCTTTATTAATAAATTTGCTGCAAGTACAAAACCAACACAATTCTTCACAAAAAGGGATATGGACATAAAAAAAAATTTTTTTATCTTTATTTTTAGGGAACCAATCTAGAATAGCATCTTTGTATTCATTATTTTTAAAATCAAATTGCCAATGATCTTTTGTTGGATATTCAGAATAATTAAAAACTAAATCTTGGTGGTATTTTTTAATCAAATTTGCATTTAATATTTGTTTTTTCATGTATTTAGCTTACCCTTTTTTTATAATAAGTGCTATTTGATAAATCATTAGCAGTAATCCTATTTTTGACATGGTTAGACTCATTTACAAACATTCCAACAAACCACCTTCCGTTATAAGAATTCCAGTCTAATTTTTTATTTTTGTCAACGGCCTCAACTCCATGAACAATTGAACCATAAAATATTACCGAGTCACCTATTTCAAGTTTATCCTCGATATTTAATTTTTTGTTATTTTTATCTCTGAAATAAAAACCTCCTTTATCAAAATCTATCCCTTTTTTGCTCATTATTAATCCTGATACAACTCGTTGATTTTTTCTTGGATCAACATGATCTCTCAATTCTCCACCTCCATGGGGGTAATTTACAATTTGCAATCTATCAATTTGTTCTTGACTTGGTATGTTTTTTTCATATTCAAATTTATTATTCCCAGCTAAAAATTTTATATAACGCCAATGCTTATAAACTTCATTTTTAAAATCTTTCTCTAACTTTGATTTAATATTCCAGTTATAAAAAAAATATGAATGTTTGATAGCATACAGGCTATACTTTTTTGTTATTTTTTTATCAATAATTCTATGAAAGTTAGGTGTGCCATCTAACATTTTATGAAAGGATGGTTTTTGTTTTTTATCGTAGCTCTTGGCTAAATCTAAAATTATTTTCTTTAAATTTTTTTTTGCAGCATTCCTGACTATGAAAGCTTCACCATTATACATTTTTCTTACTATACCTTTGACTAGTATTTCATTTTTACTGTTAATAGCTTTTTTTAATTTATCAAATTCAATAATACTAATTTTTTTTACAAATTTAGGAGCGGGTAGTTTTTTTTCTAAATTTTCCCAATAATTTTTTATAGAACTTGAGTTAAGCATGTATTTTTCTTACAATAAGGCTAATTATTGTCAATACAAATTTAATGATTTTGATGTTGTAAAGTAATAATCACCATTGTATTTGAGAATTTTAAATAATTCTAGCCACTCTTTCTTTGATAATATTGTTGTTCCTAATAACGTCCATTTATCAAATAATTCTCTTTCATTTTTGTTAGAATAACTTGCAACTGTAAAAAATGATTTTTTTGATACCCTATTAATCTCTCTAATTGTTTTTACAACATCAATAAAATTATATTTATAGATAGAGCTAAACCCTATAACTAAGTCAAAGTAATTTTTTTTAAATGGTATTTCATAATATTTACTAAAAATAATATTTTTTTTTATCTCCAATTCAGCATTTTTTATCGGGTAAGTGTGATCTTCAATTCCATATACTTTGGACTTTGGCAATAAAATTTTTAAATCCTTCATGATAAATCCTTTTTTGCAACCCAGATCTAAAATTTTAGAATTATTTTTTAATTTATATCTTTTTATAAACCTTGGTAACAATTTTAACCATCTTCCGTCATACGAAAATCCACCATATCCATTGTTACGATCACCATCATAATATTCCTTTCCAAGTTCCCATGCTATGTATTTATTTTTTAATTTTCTTGTAACTACTCTATTGACCTTAGCTTTTTTTTTAAAATATTTAGGATCAAAATATGCCATTTTTAAAATTTAATAATTGGTCTTAATATTTTTCCATTTTTAAAATCGCTAACAGCTTTATTAATATTTTGTATACCGTAATTTTTTTTTGGAAGAATCTTTTTAATATTATTAATTTGATCAATCAAGATTTTTTCATTTAAATTAAAATTTTTCATTACAGTACCTCCATTTCCCCATGCTCCTGTAAAAGTTTTTCCAAAAATAAAATCCCATGCGTTAAGAGAAATTTTCTCATTTAACTTTGTGTTACCAATAATAATAAATTTCCCAACAAATTGTTTGCATAAGGAAAAAGTCTTTTCTATTAATTTTTTTGATCCAGTACAATCAATTATTAAATCAAAATTATTTTTATTTGATTTTATAAACGCACTTATATTTTTATTATTTACAATTCTAAAGTTAACATCTTTTATATTCGCTAGTAAATTTAATTTATTTTTATTATTATCAATACAGGTAATATTTTTACATTTTAAATAATTCAACACCAACAAACTTGCATAACCCAAACCACCCATGCCCATTATTAAAATATTTGATTTTTTATTAATAAAAGAATTGTTTAAAATTGCATTACTTGCGGTTGGAATTGCACATCCAAGCAAAACAGACTCTCTTAAATATATATTTCTTTTGCTAATTTTATAAACTCTATCACTACTTACTAATGAATATTTTAAAAGTGTATTACATCCACTAGTATTTATTTTTTTTAAATTATATGAATATGATGTTGGTAAAATTTTTTTGCTATGTTTTTTTTTTTACCCAACTTACAACAACTTTATCCCCTATTCTTAAGTTTGTAATATTTAAACCTTTAGACACAATTGTGCCAACACCTTCATGCCCTAGGCAGTGAGGTATAAACTTATCTTTTCCTAAAATTCCGCTAATCTCATTAAGTTGTGTGTGGCACAAACCTGCATATTTCATTTTTACCAAAACATAGTTTTTTGGAACTTTTGGATAATCAAGATTTAATACTAACAAATCCTTTTTTTGTTTATTCAAAATTGCTGCAAAATTTTTTTTCATGAAATTAATTTATTTAAGAATATGATTTAAAACTGCATAAAAATTAGATCTACTTATTGATTTTGAATGACCTAAAATATCAACTTTTAATGCTCCTGCAATGTTTCCAATTACATTTGTTACCTGTTGATCAGAATTAATAGAATTTAGTAAAGATGCTATTACAAAAAAAACATCACCTGCTCCTATGGTATCGATTACTTTGTCGGATACTAAAGCAGGTGTATTTAAAGTTTTCTTTCCCATATAGGAAAATGAACCATTTCTTCCTCTGGTTATAGTTATATTATTACATTTAATTTTTTTAGTAATTTGTTTTGAAACAATATATTCAATATCATCAATATTATTTGAAGCTGCCAACCTTAATTCAGGTTCATCAATACATATAAAATCTGATTTAGGATATTTTGTTATTAAATTAAAACCTAAATTTGCACTATTTGTTTGGCAATTGATTGCTAAAAACTTAGACTTTTTCCTTAAAACCTTATAAATATCCTGGTCTATAAAACCGTGGCCATAATCAATTAATATCACAGCATCAAATTTGCTTACTTCTTTTTTTAAATAAGAAATTATTCTTTTTTTATTTTGTTCGCCTAACAAATTATCATCCATGAAATAAACTTCGCTAATTTTTTTATTATATGCATTTTCTACAAAACGTCTTTTTCTTGTAGTTACTTTTTTTCTTTCATAAAAAATTTTACTTTTAATTTTTTTCTTAAATTTATTTAGGGAACCTTTGACGTCTTTATCATTTCCCATAATAGTACAAATAGTAACATTATTATTGAATTGAGATAAATTTACTGCTGCTGCAAAAACTCCTCCCAAAAAGGTATCTGTTTTTAAATATCTTGTGGCTAAAATACTTTCTTTTATTGGCTTGTTTAACGGCATAACAGCATCATATTGATCAATTATAGCATCGCCAATTATCAAAACTTTTTTATTTTCAATTTTTTTTAAACATTCAATACTTTTGCTTAATAGATAACTTTTATTTTTGTTTTCTAAAAATTTTGTCAACTTGCTATCTAAAATATAGGAAAAACTTTTATTTATTATTTTTGTTGAACTTTGTAATGGAGAGTCTGTATAAATTATTTTTGAATTAATTTTTTTAAGTTCGTTTAATTCTTTGTATAATCTACCAGTTAAATCTTTTTTACCTCGATAGTCTTTACCTTTAAAATAAAAGTTAGGTTTAATTTTATTTATACTTAATGTTGCATCTGAACTAAAATTCACCCCAACATAATCAACTTGTCTCAAAGACTCTAAAACTTTAGCTCTAAAGTAATGATTGTTGACTGGTCTATTCGGTCCTTTATTTACAAATTGATCCTCTGTAACTGTAACAAACAAATAATCACATTTTTTTTTTACTTCTTCAAAATGACTAAGGTGTCCTGCGTGAATAACATCAAAAACACCATGGCATAACCCAATTTTTTTACCTTTTTTTTTTAGGTTGTTTGCTATTTTTCCTAAATTTTCTAAGTTATGTTTTTTCATTATATTACAATCTATAAGAATTTGTTTCTGAAAAATCTGCCACAATTGAACTTCCTGCCAATGGACTCCCGGCTTCCGAAGCTAAGTAATCAAATAATCCTAAAAAATCTTCTCCCTGCGCAATTTTTTTTCTTGGTAATTTTTGTTTTATAAATTCTTGATATATTTTCTTATTTCTTTTCTTTAGTCTTTCAAATGCATTATTTTCATATTCGAAAGCACCTAATAGAACACAGTGAACAAATATATTATTTTTTATAACAGATTTTGATAATGTTTTTGTATATGCAACTAACGATGCTTTCACCATAGAATAACCTACAGAAGCTGTCGCCTCTATTGACGCAACAGATCCTATATGAATAATTTTTAAATTTTTATTATATTTAAATTTATCTATAATAATTTTATTTATACCTACTGCAGTTGATACATTTATATTAAATAAAAAATTTAAATCCTGATGATCTATTAGGGGATTATGAAGCCCAAAACCACCGCCTAAGCAATGAAAAATAATATCAAATTTTTTTTTTTGTTTTGCAATAATTTTTAAAAAATTTATATAATTTTTTTTATAATTAAAATCTAAAGCAAAAATATTTTTTCGATTTTTTTCTGTAATTTCTTTTTTTAATAAAGTAAGTTTTTTTTTATTTTTACCAACTGCTAGTAAATTAAATCCTTTAGAATCATAATATCTACTTAGCATTAAACCTAGACCTGATGTGGCTCCGGTAATTAAAACAGTTTTCATTTTATGAGCTTAACAAATTTTTTCTTATTTTATTAACTTTATCTATTCCAAGAAATGGATACATATTATCTAACATCGCTGGTTGAAAAGTTCCATCTTTATTCATTTGTGTTTGAACTCTAGGAACTAAATCCTGCATTGGTGAAGTAATTATTTCACAAATTATAGCTTTTTTAGATTTTATTATCTTATCAAGTTTTTTATCAAGATTACTCTCATTGACAATTTTCACTGTTTCAAAGCCGAAAGAATTAGCAACTTTTAGAAATTTTGGCATAGAAAGCCCACTATTATCATCTGCGCCTACAAATTTTTTAAAGTTTTTCTGCTGCATTAATTTCATTGTCAAATATCCGCCATTATTAATTATAAATAATTTAACTGGTATTTTATAATTTTTAATAGTTTGAAGTTCTTGAATATTAAACATCAAACCACCATCCCCAGTTATACATACTGGCAATTTCTTCTTATCAGCAAAATATGCGCCTATAACACCTGGTAAACCAAATCCCATTGCAGCTATTCCTGAGGAAGTAAAAAGTCTTTGATTATTTTTTGTTTTAAATGATTGCATTGTACAAGTAAAACTTGTTCCCATATCTGTAATTATATTTTCATTTCCTCTTAATATATTGGACAAACTATTTATAAATCTGAAAGAATTAATAAAATTTTTAGTTTTTGAATACTTTTTGTCTTCGTCTAAATAAATTTTAAGATTTTTTAGTTTATTGATCCAATTTTTTTTAGGTTTCAACTTACTTTTCATTTTTTTATTCATCTCGTCTAAAAAAAATCCAACATCATTATTAATTTGTAAATTAGTCTTAAGTTTTCTCTTGATTATTTCATTTTTATCTATTTCAACATAAATTTTTTTTGACAAAGGTGAAAAATTTTTCATCTGATATCCTGTTATAGGAACAGACAATCTGGAACCCAAAATCAACAGTAGATCACAAGATTGTATTGCGAAATTAGCAATTCTGTTTCCAAAAAGTCCTGGTCGTCCAAAGTATAACGGATCGTTTGATGGTATTATGTCACTTGCATTCCATGAAGTTAAAAATGGAACTTGGGATCTTTTTAAAAATTTTATGAATTGTTTTTCTGCTTTACTAATATGGATTCCATTCCCTCCTAAGATTAATGGTCTCTTTGAATCATTTATCATTTTCAAAGATTTTAGAATTGTATTATTTTTTATTTTAAGTTTATTTCTTTTTTTAAAAGGGATAATTTTTTTTTTCTTATAAACAAATTTTTTTGACTGAACATCTAATGGTATATCTATCCAAACAGGTCCTGGTCTACCTGAGTTAGCAATTCTATATGCTTTTGACAATTCAAATTCTAAATCAGAGTTTTTGTTTAAAACCTTACTATATTTAGTTATTGATTTGATAATATCTTTTGTATTTGCCTCTTGAATACCTATTTGCCTGGTATTTGAATTATGTATCATGTCTTTTGATTCAACTTGACCAGAAACTATAATTATCGGAATGGAATCTATCCAACCACCAATTACACCTGTAATAGCATTTGTACCTCCCGGTCCCGAAGTAACTGATAGTATGGCTGGTCTTTTATTTACTCTATAAAAAGATTCAGCAGCCATTGCAGCAGATTGCTCATGATGCATAAAAACAAAATTTAATTCTTTTTGTTTTCTAAATGCCTCGTTTAAAAACATTGCGCCACCGCCAGTAACACCAAAAGCAGTGTTTAAACCCTTTTTGAGCAAAAATTTTATTACAAACTCTGAATTATTCATCTTTAAATTACGAAGCTATAATATATTAATATATAAAAATCTATATTTACCCAAATTATAAATGAAAAAAAAAATACTTATACTTGGAAGTAACAGTTTTTCAGGTAATCATTTAGCTAAATATTTGTTAAATAAAAAACATTATGTAATTGGCTGCTCTCTATCTAGTCAATCTAAACCAAAATTCAATTCTTTAATTCAATTATCCAAAAAAAATAGATCAAATTTTAAATTTGAAAAAGTTAATATAAATAAAAACCTAAATAAAATAAAAAATTTAATAGTAAAGTATAAACCAAAAATAATTATTGACTTCTTAGGACAAGGGATGGTGGCAGAAAGCTGGGATCATCCATATATAACTTTTAATACAAATGTACTATCAAAAATTAAATTATATAATTTTTTAAGTAAACAAAAATTCTTAAAAAAATATATTAAAATTTCTACTCCAGAAGTTTTTGGTTCAGCAAAAATAAAAAATTCTAATTTTAAAAAATATAACCCGTCTACACCATATGCTTTATCACACTCAACGATTGAAAATTATTTACTTTTATTGTTTAAACAATTTTCTTTTCCAATAATAATTTCAAGATTTGCAAATTTTTACGGTCCTTTTCAAAAACTATACAGACTAATCCCTTTAGCAATTCATAAGGCAAATAATAAAGAAAAATTTCAACTACATGGTGGTGGAGAATCAAGAAGATCATTCATTTATTCTGATGATTTTTGTGAAGGTATATATAAAATGATATTAAATGCTAAGATTGGTGAAAGTTATCAATTTTCATCAAAAGAGTATTTTACTATTAAAAAAATAGTTGAGAAAATATATAAAAAGAAAAAACTTAATCCAAAAAAATTTATTATTAATGTAAAAGACAGGCCTGGAAAAGATAAAGAATACAAAATTTTTGACAATGATACAAGAAGAAAACTCAAATGGAAAAATAAAATCTCAATTGATGAGGGAATTGATGAGGTTATTAAGTGGTATGACGAATTTAAAAATGACTTTAATAAAAAAGATGAAAAATTTAAAATTTCATTATGAAAAATAATTTTTTAGTAAAACAATATTTGTCTGATAAAAAAATGAAGATAAAGCATAACTATCTTGCTGAACAATTTAAAAATTCAAAAAAAATATTTAAACTTATAGACGATATAGTAAAATTTAATGACTTTACTCTTGGAAGATATGTGGATTTATTTGAAAAAGAGTTTTGTAAATTTCAGAGAGTAAAGTATGCCTTAGGTGTTGGATCAGGCACTGATGCAATTTTTTTATCTTTAAAAGCACTAGGAATAAAAGAGGGTGATGAGGTAATTACCCCAACATATTCATTCTATGCAACCGCGGGAGCTATAGCTACATCGGGTGCAAAACCAATATTTGTAGATATTAAAGATGACCTAAATATTGACGAAGAGAAAATTGAAAAAAAAATAACCTCTAAAACGAAAGCAATTGTTCCTGTTCATTGGTCTGGAAGAATTTGTAATATGAAAAAAATTATAAGTATTTCAAAAAAATATAAATTACATATTATTGAAGATGCTTGTCATGCAATTTTGGCACATGATGATAAAAAAAAATTTGCAGGAAATTTTGGTGTAACTGGTTGTTTTAGCTTACACCCTTTAAAAAATTTAAATGTTTGGGGAGATGGTGGAATTATAACGACAAATAACAAAAAAATTTATGAAAAACTGAAGCTAATGAGAAATCATGGATTAATTAATAGAGATAATTGCAAAATATATGGTTACAACTCTAGGTTAGACACCGTTCAAGCTGCAGTAGCTTTAGAAATGTTAAAAAAAATTAACTTTATAACAAATTCTAGAGTTAAAAATGCAAATTACCTAAATAATAAACTTAAATCAATTAAACAGATTGAACTTATTAGTGAGAAAAAAAAATACAAATCAGTTTATCATTTGTATCAATTTTTTTGTGAAAAAAGAGATAAACTAAATAATTTTTTAAGGAAAAATAAAATAGATAGTAAAATTCATTATCCAATACCGTTACATTTACATGGGGCTGCTAAAAAATTTAAATATCGTAAAGGCCAATTTAAAAATGCAGAAAGACTATCAAAAAAAGTTATTTCTATTCCAGTTCATGAATATGTAACAAAAAACGAATTAGATTTTATAATAAAAAAAATTAACTCATTTTATAATTAATGAAAGTTAAATTTACAAATTTTCCAGAAGAATTCAAAAAACTTAGAAATGAATTTAATAAAAAATTTAATTCTATTGGTTCAAAAGGACATTATGTGCTTGGCGAAGAACTAAAAAAATTTGAAAAAAAAATTGAGAAATTTTTAAAAGTTAAGCATGTTTTGGGTGTGGGGAATTGGACTGAGGGGACTATAATGGTTTTGAAATCATTAGGTTATAAAAAAGGAGATGAAATAATTACAGTTTCAAATTCATTTATAGCTACTTGTGGTGCAATAGCTTATTTAAATTTAGTACCTAAGCTCGTTGATGTAGGGGACGATTTAAATATTGATATAAATAAAATTAGTAAAAAAATCACAAAAAAAACAAAAGCGATAATGCCAGTTCATTTATCTGGAATTCCATCTGACTTAGATAATCTAAAAAAAATATGTAAAAAGAAAAAACTTCATTTAATTGAAGATGCAGCGCATGCTTTTGGAACTAAATATAAAAATAATTTTATTGGTACTATTGGAGATGTTGGAATATTTAGTTTACATCCAAGAAAAACATTTCACATTTTAGGCGATGGAGGTCTAATAGTAACAAATAATACAATTCTCTATAATAAACTCAAATTGATGAGAAATCATGGGTTAAAAAATCGTGATGAATCTCTGGTTTGGGGAACTAATTCTAGACTAGATAACCTACAAGCAGGCTTTGGAAATATTATGATAAAAAAAATTTCTTCATGGAATAAAAAGCAATTGCAAATTGCTAAAACGTACACAAAGCATTTGAGTAAAAACTTGAATACACCAATTTATAATCTTGATATTTCCAATCCTACATTTCATCAATATATAATTAGGACAAAATACAGAGAAGAACTTATTAAATATTTAAATAAAAATAATATTGACACTGCTATACACTACCCTATACCCATACATAAACAAAAAGCCTACAAAAAACAATTTGGTTATATTTCTTTGCCTAAAACTGAAAAGTTCAGTAAAGAAATTTTAAGTTTACCAATTAATCCTCATATGAAAAATTCTGAAGTTAAATATGTAATTAAAAAAATTAATGAATTTTTTGAATTGAAACAAAAATGAGAAATATTTTTGTAACAGGAGGTGGTGGTTATATTGGTACCAACTTAGTTAAAGAACTTTTAAGTTTAAAATATAAAGTAACTGTTATAGATACCTTTTGGTTTGGAAATTACTTAGAAAAAAATAAAAAACTCAAAATTATTAAAAAAGACATAAGAAATATAAACAAAAAAGACCTTAATCAAATTGATTGTATAATTCATTTAGCATCTATTGCAAATGATCCTGCCGCAGATTTGAATGCAAAATTAACCTGGGATGTAAATGTTTTAGCAACATATAAATTAATTAATTTAGCAATTGAACAAAAGGTAAAAAAATTTATTTTTGCTTCCTCAGGAAGCGTATACGGAATAAAAAAAGAAAAAAAAGTCACTGAAAATTTAAGTTTAGAACCTATTTCTGAGTATAACAAATCGAAAATGATAGGTGAAAGAGTTTTGCTTAGTTATAGAAAAAAAATTGATTTGACAATATTAAGACCAGCAACAGTTTGTGGCTACTCTCCTGCAATGAGGTTGGACGTAGCAATTAATGCATTAACTTTTGGATCATTAAAAAATAACTTGATAAAAGTGTATGGTGGTAAACAGATCCGACCTAATTTAACAATGCATGATATGATAGAAGCTTACAAGTTCTCTTTAAAAAGAAAATTAAAAAAAAATAGAAAAATAAATAATACAATATTTAATCTAGGATTTGAGAATTTAAGTATTATTAATATGGCTGAGAGAATTAAGAAAACTCTGAGATTAAAATCGAAAATAATTATAAAAAAAAGTAACGATCCTAGATCATATAGGCAAAATTCTGAAAGAATTATTCAGCAAGGTTTTAAGCCTCAGAAAAAAATAGAAGATGCTATAATAGAGATAGAGAAAAAATTTAAAGAAAAGAAAATTATAAAGAAAAAAAGTTACTACAGAATAAATACATTGAAAATTATTAAAGCAAGATAGTTAAACGCTCAATTAAAAAAAATAAAACACTATCACTTATGTAAATAAAATTTTATTGAAGTTTTATGATACCAAAATATTAATTGGACAACTTATTAATTACTAGTTTCATCCAATCACCATTAAATTTATAGTGTGGAGAAGTAATTAAATTTCCATCCTCGACTGCTGAATTGTCAACAAACTTCCCACCTGCATTTTCGATATCTTTTTTCCAGGCGTAGTAACCACTAACTTTTTTGTTTTTAATAATATCTGCTGAAATAAGCATCATTGTTCCGCTACAAATCGCAGCAATTAACTTATTTTTATCATTAAATTTTTTGACAACATCTATAGCTAAATTGTCTAGTCTTAATAATTCCATAGATTTCACGCCCCCTGGTAAAACTAGCAAGCTATATTGATCAATATTTAAATTTTTAAGTGAAACTATATTGTCGCTTTTTTGTGGAGGGATCTTGGTTCCAAAAAAACCTTTAACTATTTGATCAGATTGATTGTAAACATCTACTTCCAAACCTTCTTCTTTTAACCTGTAAAAAGGATAAATAAATTCATGATCTTGAACCAATTGACTAGTTATAATTAATGCTTTCATTGTTTTAATTTTCTTATTTTTAACGCTCTTAAAATTAGAAGTCTTTTATCTATTTGAAAATGATTAGTCAATTGCTTAAGAGTAAACGATTTAACAATCTCTCCAGAGGTAATTACTGTTTTATTATTGTCTGAAATAATTTTACCATCTAGGATAATTGACACACTTTTATCATCATATGGTTTTAAAGACTTAAAATTCTTAAAATAAGAAATTTTTATATCGACTCCATTTAGAAAATATTTATTAATCTTATTTAAATTTGGTATTTTGAATTTTAAGTCTTTAACATTTAGTTCTCTAGAACTTTGAAGTTTTTCGTAACCCTTTTTACTTCTTCCATAATTATCTTTCATTCGAACTAAATCATTTTTAATATATGGATTTTCAACTTCTAAAGCAAAAAGGTCTGATTTATTGTCAGCCTTAATTCTATGAAATAATCCTGGTCGCAATACTAAAATAGACATTGGTGGATATTTTTTAATATTTTTATTGTATATTCCTACTTGAACTTCTGCTGTCCCCTTTAAAATTAAAAACCCAGTTTTTTTCTTAGGATGACAGTGCAGTGAGGTTGCAAAACCTTTTTTCATTTTTAAATAAGTAATTGCGATTTTTTTTTTATAACGAAATATATTATATTCTTCACCCCAGGGTTTTAATATAACTCTATTATCGTAATTAAATTTCATTATATGCAATATATTAACTATAATATTATTTTTAAAATAATTTATCAAAAGAAATTTTAAATTTTGTAAAATGATAAAAAAAAATGTAGTTGGTATTGTTGTAAAAAATAAAAAAATTCTATTACAATTAAGAGATAATAAAAAAAATATTATTTTTCCAAATAAATGGGGTTTCTTTGGGGGTGAGGTTAATAAAAATGAAAATCACTATAATGCAATAAAAAGAGAATTGTTTGAAGAATTAAATATTAAAAAATTTAAAGACTTAAAATTTGTAAACTCCTATTTTAGTTCAAAATATAGATGTTTTTTTTATATATACATATTAAAACTTAATGAAAGAATAAAACTCAATGAAGGATATGATTCTGATTTTTTTTTTGAAAATAAAATATTAATGGGAAAAAAATCAAAAAAAAATAATGTTTTTTATAAAGTTGCTGAAATTAACTTGATGAAAAATATATTTCATTTTGTTAGAAAATTTTTGTAAAATATACCAATATTTAATTGTATTCTTGCGATGAAACTTTAAAACACTCAATAATAACATCCAAACCTTCTATCAAAGCTTCATCTGTAATTGTCAATGGTGGGCCCAGTTTGATTGACTCTCTTCCTGTATGAACAACCAAAAGTCCTTTTTCATAACACTTATCTACAATTTTTGATGCTATATAAGAGTCTGGCTCACCTGATTTTGGATCCTGAAATAATATTGAGGCTATAAGCCCCTCCCCAAGAGTGTGGCTAACCCTTCCTTTTGATATACTTTTTAATAAATTTAATTTATTTTTTAATATCTCTCCTTTTCTATTTGACTCATAAATAAGATTTTTTGATTCTATTTCTTCAATAACAGCTAAACCTATTGCACAAGCCATTGGATTAGCTGAATGAGTGCTACTCATATTTCCAATATCTGGTAAATCCATAATTTTTCTTTTTCCAATTACACCGGATAAAGGATATCCATTACCCATTCCTTTTCCACAACAAATTAAATCAGGTTCAACACCGTAATGTTCAAAACCAAATGCCTTCCCTGTTCTTGCAAAACCAGCTTGCATCTCATCAAATGTAAAAACTATATTATTATCTCTACAAAATTTTTCTGCTGCTTTTACAAAATCTTTTGGATAGAAAATTGCACCCCAACCCTGGAATGTTTCAAGTATCATTCCACATAAGTCTGTTTTAAAATTAATTCCTTTTTTTTCTAATTCTTCAAGATTTTTATAAAAAAATGACTCTCCACTTTCTTCTTTTAAAATCCATGGATAAGGAAAATGGAGATGGTGTATATCTCTATCATTATAACCAACCCATTCTTTTTGTTTAAAATTTCCACTCATCATTTGAGCACCCATAGTTCTTCCATGCCAATTATTTTCAAAAGAAATTATACCCAACCTTTTTTTACCTATAGATTGACCATTCATTCTCATGAGTTTTAATGCAGCTTCGGTTGCCTCTGTTCCTGCTGAAAGTAAAAAAGCTTTTTCAAAACCTTTCCCACAAAATTCGATTAGTTTTTTTAAATATTTTTCTCTTATATTATTTCCATAAGCATAGCATCCCAATATGGGTTTTTTTAAAGTGCTTTCGATAACTTCAGATATCTTATCATTTGAATGTCCAACATTTGCAAAAAATATAGCTGAGGTAAAATCAATAAATTTATTCCCACTCAAATCAAAGATATTATAATTATACGCTGAGTCCCAAACAATTGGAATTTGACCATGCATTGAACGTGACTCATATATATCTAAACTATCTAGTATTTCCTTTGTACCTGGACATGGAATTTCTCCATTAATTGACCTAAATTTTGTATTAATAGGATTTACTTTTTTTGGTGATCTTGAAAATTTATATTTCATTTTTTTATAAAAGTATGATCTGTTGATTCTAATTTTATTAAGCTAAGGATAAATACACAATAATACATTTATATTTTTTTTTAAATAAATTTTTAATCGCTGCTCTTATAAACGTAATTTGCATATTGTAAATCTTCTTTAGTATCAATATCAATTATTTTACCCTCAACAATATATGGCAAAACTTTGTTTCCATGAATAATATTATTCAAAATATTTTTAGTTTTAACTATGTCAATATATCCATTTGGAAAATATGTGTAAGGAAAACTATTTTTTGGATTGTTAAAATGATCTAATTTAAAATTATTATTTAAACTACAAAGCTTTGAATCTTTTATTTTAAAAGTTTTAAAACTACTTTCAGACATTTTAGAAATTGATCTCATAGCTGTATATTTTTTTTGTTTTTTTAAAAAAAAACTTACTGCATGATTAAGAATAATTTTTTTTCTTATTGGTGTCGTAGGTCTTAGATGTACAAAAAAATCTGGTAAATCTATTTTAGAATAGTTTTTTATAAAATCTTTAAAAAAATCTAGGTCTGTTGAATTATCCCTAGAAGCAAAAATAGATCTATGATGCAAAATATCAACTCCAATCTCATTTGCTATATTTAAGTATTTTTTTGAATCACTAGAAAAAACAATTTTTTCAATATTATTAATTTCTTTTGCTGATCTTATTGAATGTTCAATTAATGATTTACCCCCAATTTTTTTTATATTTTTATTTTTTATAGACTTAGAGCCTGACCTTGCTGGAATTATAGCCCAAATTCTATAATTTGTTTTATCCATTCTTTATTTTTATTCCTTTACCAGTATGAAGTGATTTTTTTTGTTTTGCATCCTCAAGAAATTTAATCGGAGTGTGAAATCTTTCTCCTAGTTTAATATGTTCCAGAGAAATTTCTTTGCCTCTTGAGTTAGTTATTTTAAATATTTTAAGTATTCCGTTACATATTGCTATATTGAGACATTTGTTACTTACTTCAATAATAATACCCGACTGAAAAGGATGGAAAATTTTCTTTTTATTTATAATTTTTCCATTTTGCAAATGAACTAATTTATTTTTATAAAATGTAGATGCTCCAATATGTGGTTTATCAAATGCCCTTATGAAGTTTAAAATATCATCACCTTTCCAAGCCCAATTAATAAAACCATGAGTTTTTGTATCTAATCTTGGCATATATACAGAGTTTTTTTTATTTACTTTTTTTAATCTTAATTTTTTTTTTTTACTAATCATATTTACAAATTTTTTTAATATTTTTTTTTCTGCTATGTTCGCATTTTTATAATATTCTATTAAAGATAATGAGTTTTTAATATTAAAATTTTTTTCAATTAAAACTTTACCCTCATCAATTTTATTTGTAACTTCATGAATAGTAGCGGCAGAGGATTTATCTTGACTCAAAAACTGCCAGCTTGCACCTCCTGCACCTTTTTGGTTTGGTAACTTTCCAATATGAAGATTAAAAATTTTATTTTTAAATAAATTAATTATACTATTTTTAAATATCCATATAGAGTTTACTGCTAATAAATAAGAACTGTTATCTTTGATTAGCTTATTAATTTTTTTTAATTCTTTATTTATATCATTAAATACAAAATACTTAATTTTATAATTCTCAAAAAATTGCTTTAGGTTTTCAAAATTTTCACATTCTTTAAATAAATGAATCTTATCTGTAATTACAACAGGGTTTAAATTTAATTTTCTTGAGTAAGAGATTAGTGATTTAAGTGGCTCATCCTCATTTTTTCTATTACCTCCTACAATAAAAAAAGGCATTATTATAATTCTTCTACTAACTCTATAAAAAGATTTTCTGGACCTTTGCAAAATGTAACTTTAGCAAAACCATCTGGAGATAATTGCGGTGGTGCATTAAAAACAACACCTTTTTTTTTTAAAATTTTATAACTTTTATCTAAATTTTTGACTGAAAATGCCATGTGAGTCAGTCCTGTAGAATAAATTTTGCCAGACCATTTTTTTTTATCTTTATAATTTTTAAACTTAAGCAACTCAACTAAACTTCCATCAGGGGCTTTAAGTTTTGCAGTTGTCACTTTAACCTTCTTTAAACTAAGCATATTATCGATATACGAACCTTGTTCGTTCATTTTTTTTTTCAATTTAAATCCTAAAATATCAATAAAAAAACTCATCATTTTTTTTAAGTTTTGTACTGTAATACCGGTATGTCGAATGTTTGTAATCATTTATAATCCTTTCGAAGTCCATCCTCCATCTACATATATGTCAGAACCAGTTATATATGAAGAAGCGTCAGACATTAAAAAAATGGCTGCACCCACTATGTCTTCTTGAGTTCCCCATCTATTTAGCATCATTCGATCTAATCTTTTTTTGTAAGATTGAGGATTTTTATAACTTTTCATAGTCATTGTTGATTTTATATATCCTGGACAAATATTATTTACCCTTATTGATTTCTTGCCCCAATCTACTGCTAAAGATTTAGTCAATTGTTTTACCCCAGCTTTAGATATTTGATATGATGGATTTCTAGGAAAACCAAGATCTGCTCCAAGACTTGTTAAGTTTACAATTGATCCGCTTTTATTTTTAGCCATCAATTTACATGTTAAAGAACTTATAACAAAAGTAGATTTTAAATTATTATTGATTGTTTCATTAAAATTTTGCCCTAAATCAGTATTTTTTTTGATTTCTTTTGTGATGCCATGACAATTAATTAATCCATCAATTCTTTTAAATTTTTTTACTATTTTTTTTAAAGTTGTCGAGATTTTTTTAGTATCTGATAAATCTAGTTTTATATCATAACTAGGTATATTTTTTTTAAATGATCCTTTGCTTTTAGCCTTTGAAAAGTTTTTATCAATTCTAATAACTTTTGCATTTTGATGTATAAGATTTTTTGCAATTGATAACCCTATCCCAGAATTGCTACCGGTAATAATAATTACTTTATTTTTGATTTTAAAAATCATAACTATTTTTCACACTCAGCATAAATCATTACTTCTTTTGAAAATCTGATAAATTTATTTATTTCATTAGGCCATTTGAATGGCATCATTCCATCATACATTGGCAAATAAGGAATAGGTAGCAAATTTACTAATTTAATAAAAGGCTTTAATATTGGATATTTCCAAAGAACTGGTAATTGATAGAAATATTTTATTTTCACAGATTTAAAACCAGCTAGAATAATCAAATCTCTTAAAGAAGATTGCGTAAAAGGTCTTATATGTGTAAAATCCTGATAGAAAGGTCCCCATGATTGATGAAACCAACTTGGTGTTAAAACAACCATCTTTCCACTTGGTTTTAAAATTTTCTTACATGACTTCATAAATTCTAAAGGATTTTTTAAATGTTCAATTACAGACTTAGAAAACACATAATCACATTGATTGGCCTCAAAATCCAGATCAGTATTTTCTAAATCAATTTGTTCTACTGGAATAGGCTCACAAAGTTTTATTGCCTCTAAAGATAAATCAACTCCGCTAACTTCATGACCCATTTCTTTAAAAGCTCTTAACATATCTCCTCGTCCACAGCCCACATCAATTAATCTACCCTTTATATTTCCAAATGAATTTAAAGTTATAAATTTTGCAAACTTTATTGGATAAGAGGTTTTAGGAACTCTATTTTCTGAATATATATAAGAAAGATATTTAGAACTTTGCTTTTTTTCTTCAGTATTTTTTATATCTTTATTTTCATTCATAAATTAAATAAGAAACTAGCATAATATAAAGCATTTATATAATATTTGCTAATTTACAGAAGAAAATTGAAATTAAACTATACCTTTGCTTACTACTTAAGAAACTTGAATAATTTTTTAAGTATAAATTGGAAAAAATGTTTAAAATATCTATTTAGAATTAAGTTTAATTAATTCTTATGATGCTAGTTTTAAATTACTATTCTTTTAATAAAAATTTTTTTCAGTGCATAAATCAAGCCAATTGAGCTATTAGTACTGGTCAGCTGCACACATTGCTGTGCTTCCACATCCAGCCTATCAACGTGG
>MDTB01162410.1_pt1 | contig 46157 bp, 46 predicted proteins | sample 811161 | NCBI WGS metagenome assembly MDTB01 (sample SAMN05326650, study PRJNA326480) | marine metagenome | isolation source: seawater | place: Mediterranean Sea | collected 2009 | reverse complement strand
GTAGACCACCACGTTGATAGGCTGGGTGTGGAAGCGCAGTAATGCGTGCAGCTGACCAGTACTAATAGCTCAATTGGCTTGATTTATGCACTGAAAAAATTTTTGTTGGAATGTTTATTTATTAATTAATTTTTATCCTTTAAAATAAAATATCAATTATAACAATTTTATTTTTTTATCATCAATTAAAAAAACTTTATCAAAATTATCTCTTTTCAAAGACTGATGAGAAATTAGAACTATAGTCATTTTCTGCTTTAGTGTTTTAATTGTTGAATATATCAAATCAGAAGAATGTGTGTCTAATGAATTTGTTGGCTCATCCATAATTAATATTTCAGGTTTTTTTATAAGAGCTCTAGCAAGAGCTAATCTTTGTCGTTGACCTCCTGACATATTGGATCCTTTGTCACCAACTACTGTGTTTAATCCATCTTTAAATTTATTTATAAATTCTTCACAATTAGTCACTTTAATTATGTTAATGATATCATCGAAACTTGCTTTGCTATTTGATAACAAGAGATTATTTTCTACAGTAGTATTAAACAAAAAAGGATCCTGTGGAACGTAACCAATTAAATTTCTAAAAGAAAATATATTTAAATTATCGAGATTTTCATTATCAATAAATATTTCACCTTTATTTGGTTTGTGAAACCCCATTAAAAGATCAATTAAAGTTGATTTTCCCACCCCAGATTTTCCAATTAACAAAACAAATTCATTTTTATCTATTTGAAAATTACAATTTTCTAAAATTAAATTTTCTGAACTATGAGAAAAATAAACATTTTTAAATTCTATACTTTTAATTAGATTTTTTTTAGTTTTTTTATTTTTTAAAAAATTTGTATCACTTAAAGAAATTCCTTCTTTACAAAGTCTATCATACTGCTCTAAAGATGGTTTTAGACTTGCAAGACTAAAATCTCCCTTTACTAATTGAGATAAAATAGGAAACGCTGAAATTAAACTCCAAAAAATTCCAGCAAATTTTGACAAATCATTAGAATCTGAATAGAAAAATACAAAAATAAAAGATACACAAACCAACATTAAAGGCTGAATACTATTAAGAATAAAAAATTCTGTCGTAATTTTTTTCTTTTGAAAAGACAGATATTCCTTTAAAGGCTCAATAATCCTTGACAAAGAAAAATTCTGTAAATTATAACCAAAAACTATTTTTATCGCATCAAACGTTTCACTTAGGCTATGAAGAAACTTACTATTGCTTTTTAATGCAGAATTAGCCCATCTATTTCCGTATGTGTTAAAATATCTAAAAGGAAAAGAAAAAATTAAAACTAAAAAAAAAATTGTTAAAAAGATTTTCCAATCCAATAGAATTGGGATTATCATATAAATACACAGTCTAAATATAAATGAGAATTGAAGAGCTACTTGGGAAAAACCTTCACTTATATTTTGAATAATTTTTGTTGATGTATTTAAAAGTAATCCAGAATCTTTATCTTCAAAAAATTTTATGCCAGATTCTAGAAATATCTTACTAAAGTTTTTTGTGTATTTAATCTCTATAAAATTCTTAATTTTAATTATTTCATTATATACTGCTATTGATAGAGCACTTTTAACTATATTTGACAAAACGAAGAAAGTTAAAAACAGAATAAGGCTTGGCTTTAAATTTAAAAATTTAATGAACTTTAGTATAAATAAAGTAAATTTATTTGGGTTTTTTAAATTAGGGTCAATAATAAAATCAACTAAAGGTATACTGCTAACAACTGCAGAGGTTAAAACTAAAATTTCAATAAAAAGTAGAAAAACCAGAATTAAAAATTTTTTCTTATTTTCAAAAATAATTTTTTTAAAGGGCTTATAGTTTTCAAATGTTAGAATGGACATTTACAGATTTTTGTCATTTATTAACTTTAATTGTTCACAAAATTTACACTTTAAAAATATTTTTTTATTGCTCTTTTGGCTTTTGTTAATTTAGCATCATAATTAAAAATAGTGCCTCCAGTTTTAAAAAAAAACTTTGGTTTAATAATCTGATTTTTGAAAATTAAATTCTTAAGCTCAACTATTTTATTTCCCATTATTACTCTTATATAATCTTTACCAATGTTTATAATTTTACCGTTTAAAAATGAATGGTACTTTTTTTTGATTGAATTTTAGCATTTTTGATAATTATTTTTTTTCCGTTATAGAGGGCATGAGCTCCTGGGTATGGATCAGAAAAACTATTTATAAACGAAACACATTCCTCAGCCTTCCAATTTAAATTTAAAAAACCATTCATTTCAGAGTTCAATCTCGGAAAATAGGTACTTTGTAAACTATTCTGAATTTTAGTCTTTTTTTTTAATTTAATGAATTCAAAGATATCTTTTTTTAAGTGGTAATAATATTTATTAATTGCATCTATCGGTTTTATATTTTTTTTAATCAAAAATTTCTTTTTTAAAATAACTTTTCCTCCGTCAATTTTCTCATTTATTTCGTGAAAACTTATCCCGATATATTTTTCTTTATTCATTATTGAATAAGATATAGGAGCACCTCCTTTGTAATATGGTAAATATGAATCATGAACATTATATAATTTATTCTTAAAATAGTTAATAATTCTACTTTTAAAAATAAATCTACAGCCTATAGATATACCAAAATTAATCTTATGTTGATTTAAAATTTTTATAATTTTTTTCTCATCATATTTTGAAAGATAATAGATATCACATTTAATATTTTTTTTGAGAGGAAATAATCTATAATTATTTAACAATTTTAAATCTCTCTTATCATCCTTATGAGTAATTATGCACATATATTCTATCTTATTTTTTTTATAGTTTTGTGAGATATATTCATTTAGGATACTGGTTCCAAATAGACAGAGTCTGAATTTCGATGGTTTCATATGGTTAGTAATAATTATATTAGTTATGCAATAATAATACAAGCAAGATTAAATTCTAATCGATTAAAAAATAAAATTTTAAAACAAATATATAAAAAATTAACTGTAGTTGAATTCTTAATTTTAAGATTACTAAAAAACTTTGATGAAGGTAAAATAATTTTTGCTTTAGCTAAAGACCCAAAAAATTTTAAGATAAAAAAAATTTTAGATAAGTACAAAATAAAATATTTTGAAGGGTCCGAAAAAAATGTATTAAAAAGATATTTAGAATGCTCTGAGAAATTCAACATAAAAAATATAATCAGAGTTACTTCTGATTGCCCATTAGTTGATTCTTATTTAATAAAAAAAATGTACACATATTATAGGAAAAAAAAATTAGATTATCTGTCTAATACTTTACCTGAAAAAATTAAAAAATATCCCGATGGAGCTGATATAGAAATTTTTACTTTTGAGGCTCTAAAAAAGATGTCTCAAATGAATTTAAATAGAGATGACAAAGAACATGTAACAAATAAATTTTGGGCAACAAAAAAATTTAAAACAAAAATATATCCTTTGAGAAATGACTTTTCTCATTATAGATACACTATTGATTATAAAACTGATATTTTAGTGGTAAAATATTTAATTAATAAGATTATGAAATTAAAAAAATTTGGAAATACAACTGAATTAGTCGATATAATTAAAAAAAACAAAAAAATTGAAAAAATTATGAGAAAAAATGTAGTCAAACAGAGGTTACGTAGAAATAAAGTTTTTTTATGAATTTCTGTATTTTAACATCAAAATCTTCATGGTTTTACTTGAATAAAAGGCAGCAAATTAATAAGATTTTTAAAAAGAATATTAAAATTTTTACAGATCCAAAAAAGATAAACTCGAACGAAGTATTATGTTTTGTTTTGAGTTATTATAAAATCATACCTAAAAAATATTTAAATAGATCACTTAAATTTATGGTAAACCATGAATCAAACTTACCAGCAAATAAAGGCTTTTCTCCTTTGTTCTGGCAAATACTTCAAAAAAAAAAAAAAATTACCTCCACTTTATTTATTCCAGATCCAAAAAAAAAAGTAGATACTGGTGAAGTTATTTTAAAAAAAAATTATTACTATGATGATACTTTGCTTTACGATGAAATAAAATCTAAACAATTTGAAAACTCAATTGATATGATCAAATCATATTTTAAGAAAAAAAAATATAATATATTAAGCACTAAGAAAACTAACTTTTTAAAACGCAGAGCAAAGATAGATAGTGAACTGAATATAAACAAAAGTTTAAAGTCTCAATTTGATCTTCTAAGGATTTGTGACAACAAAAATTTCCCAGCTTTTTTTAAATTTAAAAAAAAAAATTTATATTAAAAATTTTCAAAGAAAAATAAAATTATTTTCTTAAAAATAATATCCTATCAGAAATAATTTCAAACTTTGTATTTGAGTAATATTTTTTTTTCGATAGGTGAGATATTTCATTTATAATTGTTCTGATTTTCATTTTCTGAAATTTTGGAAATTTATGCTCGATAGGTGATTTCTTTCTTTTTAAAAATATATATTTTACCTCCTTTAATGTGTTTTTAAGGAGATTTTTTTGTTTGAAATAAATTGATGGGTCGAATTTTTTAAAATTTTTATTTATCCTATCGAAAATATTTATTTGTCTTTCATAAGCGTAAGAGTTCTTTTCAAAAAAAAACCTTTTTTTGAGTAGATTCTCCTTTAATAAGAATTTTTTAGTCGATTTTTTTTTTATGATTTTTGCTACCTCAAAATGATCTTTAGCTTTAATTCCTAGTGAGTTGGGAAATTCAGATAATTCATCTTCTTTCCATTTTTGTGGGATGTAACTTATGCAAGGTATGTTCAAAAGCAAACTTTCAATAGCTGATGTACATCCATTTTGGATAACAAATTTAGAGTTTAGAATAGATTTATCAAGTGTTAAATCTTCAACATTTTCTATTTTTATATTTTTTGATTTTAAATTTATCAATTTTGCCCAATCTTGAAAGTTATCGTTAGGATGAGGCCTCAAGGAAATATCATAGTTTTTAAAATTTTTGGATAAATATCTAATCAATTTTACAAAATGGTAAACTTTTAAAGCATGAATACTTTCCATGTTATAAGCAAATTTTTCTGCAAATTCGTTATATTTATCTCTTAATCCTGTGGTTGCAAAAATTCTATCTGCAAAATTTCTTATCCCAGTTACATTAAAACTTGAGATAATTAAAATTTTTTTTTTTTTATTTTTTTTTGGTTTTTTAAGTTTGAGTAAATCGAACCTAGGTGAACCTGTTAAGATTGCATTTTTTGTTTTTTTTTTTTAAATAATCATAATCTCTATTCCCCCAGCAAAAAAAATAACTTAAAAAGTTAAATGATTTAAAATTGCTAAATCGAATTTTTGCAAAACTATCATATCTTTTATTTAGAAGCCCAGACTCCTCATCCTGAGCAGTGAAAAAGAATTTTTTTTTTTTAAGTTTTTTAAGTATATTCAGTTGATATTCATTTGAGTTTGCATCTTTCATATGAATAATTCCAGGTGGAATTTTATTTTGTAAGGCTAATTTTTGAATTTCAGACCTATGTGCTATTAGCACACTATAACCTTTCTTCACAGCTTCTAATGCCAGTAGCATCTTCGCTTCTATCTCTCTGTTATATATTTCTAATTCTATATAGAGATTCATTAATTAAGTCTTTTAAAAGTGTCGTGGCAAACGGGACTTTTTAAAAATAAATTTATATCTAAATTATTTTTTTCTATATGAGAAATCTTTCTAAAAATTATATCAAGATTTTTCAAATATTTATTTATCATTATTTTATCATGTTTAGTTGTTAGAAAAATCATGTTAGTTGCTAAAATATTTTTTTTTAACATTTCTTGGGTAATATATGTTTTATACTTTAAATGGTTTTTTTTAAAAACAAATGATGTCATAGACTCGATTCCTTTTATCTTGAAATCTAGTTTATATTTTTTTTTTAATCTTAACCATTCTTTATTAACATATTTTCCTAAATGAATAATTTTTTTCCAGCTCTCAACTCTTTTCATTTCATTTAGTGTTGATAGCCCAGCAACAAAACCAATTTTTTCACTCCAAAAAGTGCTACTAATAAAACTTTTATTTGCTTTATTCATAATTTTTTTACTCCCAAGGACTGCCGTAATTGCATATCCATTCCCTAGAGCTTTACCAAACATCGCTAAATCAGGATTAATATTGGTAATTTTGTGTATACCGCCTAGACATCTTCTGAATCCAGTTGTGCATTCGTCAAAGATTAAAACTATACCATTTTTATTCGTAAAATTTCTCACTTTTTTTAAAAATTTAATATTTGGTAACGTGTCTCTACAAACTTCCATTATGACCGCAGATAACTTTCTTTTTTTGTGTATTTTTTTTAATTTTTCAAAATCTCCATAATTAAAAGTTGAGGTCAAACCTTTTAATCTTTTAGGAACACCATCAGTTGACAATCCCTTCAAAAGATGAGTATTTAAATTATTTGGACTTTCTAAATTGAGAGATAAATACCAATCATGCCATCCGTGATATCCACAAACTGCAATATTATCTTTTTTATTGAAAGCTCTTGCAATTCTAATAGCAATAGCATTTGCCTCACCACCCGATCTAGCAAAGGTACATTTTTCTGCCCAAGGATGAAGTTTGATTAATTTTTGAGCTAATAAAACTTCGTATTTTGAATTTAAGGTACACATATTACCTTTTTTAATTTCATTGGAAACTTTTTGGTCTATTTTGTTATTTCCATATCCTAATATATTATGTCCTACTATACACATCATATCTAAATATTTGTTATTATCTAAATCAGTAACGAATACATCTTTAGCTTTAGAAAAGTACCCTGGCCATTTCTTTGGCAAAATCATTTCCGGTCTCTTTGATAAAAGCATGTTACCATTAAGAATTAATTTTTTTGCTTTTTTGTATAAAGTAAAACTTTTTCTCGTTTTCATTGTAATTTGTTTAGATAAATAAACTAATATATAACAATAATTTTTATTGATTGTAGATTTTTTTTCTTTTAAAAATCACACTTTCTTTTTCTGCCTTTCTTACCCCAAATCTGGTTTTATTAATTATAACTTTTATTTTATCTAATTCTGATTTTAATGTTTTCATTTGTGTTCCTGTTATTGATACAGCTGAGTCTACACACTTATGATTATGATTTATTTTAAGGTGTTTCTCAATTATGTTAGCCCCTAATAAATTGCCATAAATTGGTATTTTTATGTCATTTGTGTGATCAGAAATTCCAATTTCACACCTAAATTTTTTTTTAAGATAACTTATATTAGAAAGGTAAGAAGTCTCATCTTTGTTGGGGTACGAAGACACACAGTGAAGTAATGAAATATCTACTTTTTTTTCTTTAAATTTTTTATAAACTTTTTTTATTTCATTGTAGCTAGCCATGCCCGTTGAAATTATAGTTTTTTTCTTTGTTTTGATAATTTCATTTATTAACTCAAAATTACCTATATCAAACGATGCAACTTTAAAAATCTTAACATTTATGCTTTCTAAAAAATTTACAGACTCAATATCAAAAGGTGTAGAAAAAAAATCAATTTCTTTTTTTTTACAGTAGTCATTTAAAATTTTAAAACTTTTAAAAGGCAATTCACATTCTTTTAAAATATCAAAAATTTTATGATATTTTTTATTTACTCTTTTTTCAGTAATATAAGTTTGAAATTTAATTGCATCCGCCCCACTTTTTTTTGCAGTATCTATAAGCTTAAGAGCTGTTTTTAGATTACCATTATGATTTATACCTGCCTCAGCAATTAAAAAGTTTTTATTTTTTACCACGATGATAATCCCCCATCTATAACAATATTTTGACCATTTATATATTCAGAGTAATCACTAGATAGAAAAAGAAGTGCAGTGAATAAATCACTCTCTTTGCCAATTCTATTTTTAGGCACTCTCATAGAATATCTTCTTAAAAATGACTTACTTTGAGGATTTTTTTTATTAAATATTCCACCTGGAGAAATACAATTCATATTAATATTATATTTTGATAGTGCTACGCTGTAATATTTTGTTAATTGAATTATAGCAGCTTTAGAAGCTCCATAAATTTCTGAATTAAAATTATCTTTTTTTCCATAAATCCTAAAATCAGGGCTTAAAAATCCATAAATTGAACCAATATTAATGATATTACATTTTTTTAATTTCATTTTTTTATGTTCAGAGAAATAAGTATTTATTAAATTTAGGCTACCTTTTAAATTAGAATTTAAAGTTTTGTTAATTTCTATATCTTTTCTTTTATCAAATCTCGAAAACACAGAAATACTTGCATTGTTTATTATTATATCTATTTTTTTAAATTTTAATGCAATTTTATGAATTAAACGCTCAACCTTTTTTTTATTAGAAATTTCTATTTTATAAAAAAAAAAGTTTTTATTTTTAAGTTTGGTATTTTTTATGTCCATACCGATTACGAAGGCTCCTTCTGACAAAAAAAGTTTTGAGAAAGCATTTCCTAATTGACCACTTGAGCCTGTTATGATTACAATCTTTTCTTTAAAATTGAATAAATTATCTACTGATAGATTGTTCATAAATTTTCCCTACTAAGTTATAATTTCTTCTAATTTTTTTCAAATTAATTATTTGTTTTTGTACAAAATCAATTTCCCTTTTATAAGTTTGATTATCATAAATCTTTAAAAAAAAATCCAAGATTTTATTTTCATTGATTTTAGTAAAGTATTTTATTGCTCCTTTTTTAAATAGCTCGTTTGCATTTTTTTTTTGATGATTGTATTGAGGCAAACAAATAATCTTCTTATTCATTAATATTGAGTCAAATAATATTAATCCACCTGAACTAAAAACAATATTACTTGTTTTTAATTTATCAAGATAATCTTTGTTATCAAAAAATGTTAATTTGTGTTTAGTTTTAATTTTCTTAAGATTTTTAATATAGATCTTTGGAACGTTTATATTTAATTTAAATTGTAATTTTTCAAGAATTTTTAATAAATGTAACGAGTATTTTTTTTTATCAAATCCCCCAAAAAACATGAATACATGATTATTTTTTAAATTTTTTTTATTGTTAGTTTTTTTAAGTCTAAGTATCATATACTCAAAACCAATTTTACAGTTTTTAACTGATTTTACATCTCTAATTAATGCATTTAAGCTTAAATCAAACTTTTCCCTATTATGAGAAGTATCTTCCAAAATTATTTTTTTTTTATAATTATTGTTTATCTTATTAATAAAACGAGTATTTACTTTACCAAGTCTATCAATAATTAATAAATTTGACTTAAATTTATTTAATATTTTTATTTCTCTGGTTGAATAATCTAGAACGTCTTTATCTACTTTAATAATCTTAAAACCGTTTTTTCTTACAATTTCGTATCCAGATTTAAATTTATTTTGATATTTTATTAAAAAATAAATTTCTTTTTTCTTCAACCGAAATTTTTTTTTTAAAAAATTAGCTATATTAATTGAACGATAAACATGACCAGTGCCTACGCCAGAAATTTCTCCCGCATCACATCTAAAAGTTATCCTATTTATTGAAAAATTCTTTGATTTTTTCACAAATGTATAGTGCCTCTTTTTTTTGAACTTTAGGATGTATCGGTAAACTCAAGGTATTATCACCTAGGTATTTTGAATTTGGACAAGTCCTATTATTCCAATTAAATTTTTTTCTAAAAATACTCATGTCTGTGACCGTTCTGTAATTTATACCTATTCCAACACCTTTTAAATTTAAAAATTTAATTAAGTCATTGCGATTTTTATTTGTTTTATTTTTATCAACTACTATTAAAAATAAATGATAAGCATGTTTAATATTTTTAAATTCAATTTTTTGAAATTTAATTGGAAGATTTTCAAGTTTTTTCTTGTAGAGATAGAATAATTTTTTTCTTATCATCCAGTTTTTTTCTAATTTTTTAAGTTGAATTATTCCCATAGCAGCATTGATATCTATCATATTATACTTGTAACCTATTTCTGTAACATCATAATGCTCATAATATTTTCTATTAACACTTTCAGGTAAATATCTTTTCCAGGCATCTTTTGATAATCCATGAAGTCTTGCAACTCTTATTTTTTTATAAAAATTTTTATCGTCACAAATTATCATACCACCCTCACCTGTAGTAAGATTTTTTGTTGAATAAAAACTAAAACAACCGGCATGTCCAAAATTCCCGACATGCTTACCATTTATTTTGCTTTCAATGGCATGTGCACAATCCTCAATTACTTTTAAATTATATCGTTTTGCGATTTTCATTATTTTCATAATTTCACAAGGTAAGCCTGCTAAATGAACAATTAAAATTGCTTTTGTCTTTCTCGTAATAAGTTTTTCAATATTTTTGGGATCTATATTATAAGTTTCTGGGTTGATATCTGCTAAAATTGGTTTTGCACCAATCATGGCAATAGAATTGATCGTAGATGCAAAAGTCATTGGCGTTGTTATTACCTCATTTCCTTTTTTAACACCGCAATATATTAAAGACAGATGTAATGCAGCTGTGCATGAATTTACAGAAACCGCAAATTTACTTTTTTTGTATTTTTTGAAATTATTTTCAAATTTTTCAGTTACCTTACCACTTCCAATCCATTTAGATTTAATTACTTTAGTAATATAATTTATTTCCTCATTCCCAATAGATGGTTGGCCAAATATTATTTTTTTTTTCATTAATTTATTTTAAGTAATAATGATATGTTTATTATGATTTATTAAAAATTATATATTATTTCAAGTTATCATTATTATATTATACTAATACACTAAATAAAGTTTTTAAAAAATGAAAAAAAAACAAATCATTACTGGTGTGGCTGGGTTTGTTGGTTTCAGTCTCTGTAAAAAATTATTAGATAAAAATAAACAAGTAATTGGTATAGATAATTTAAATGATTATTATGATGTTAAAATTAAAAAATCCCGATTAAAAATTCTTAAAAAAAATAAAAACTTTATTTTTTTACATATTGACTTAAGAAAAAGAGGAATATTAGAGAGAAAATTAAAAAATTATAATATTCAATCATTATTTCATTTTGCCGCTCAAGCTGGTGTAAGACATTCACTTCTAAAACCTATTGATTATGTTGAAAATAATATTTGTGCAACATTTAACATCTTAGAAATTTGTAGAATTAAAAATATTAAACATTTGATACTTGCATCAACAAGTAGCGTTTATGGTTTTACAAAAAAAAAAAGGGTTAATGAAACACTTTCTACCGATAAACCTTTGCAATTTTATGCAGCTTCAAAAAAATCATGTGAATTGATGGCACATTCATATTCAAATATATATAAAATGAAAGTATCTGTTTTAAGATTTTTTACTTTATATGGACCGTTAGGAAGGCCAGATATGGCTCTTTTTAAATTTACTAAAGGTATATTAGAAAAAAAGAAAATCTCTTTATTTAATTACGGAGATCATAAAAGAGACTTTACATATATAGATGATGCAGTGAATGCAATTGAGTTAGTAGAAAAGTTAAAGTTTAAAAAAAAAGAATTTTATAGAATTTTTAATGTTGGAAATGGTAGATCCGTTCACTTAAAAAAATATTTAAAAGAAATAGAAAAAAATTTGAAAAGAAAAGCTAAAATAAAGTATTTACCGATGCAGAAAGGAGATGTAAAAAATATCTTAAGCGATAATACAAAACTAAACAGATATAAAGAATTTAGAAAAAGAACACATTACAAAATTGGTGTTAAAAAATTTATAGACTGGTATAGAGATTATTATTGATTTAATGTATATAATTATATTTTCTAGACTTGCTTCAAAAAGGTTTAAGAACAAAGCAATAATTCGCTTAATTAATAATAAAATGTTAATTGAACAAGTTATTGACCAAGCTAAATTAATCTTACCAAAAAAAAAAATAATATTAGCAACAACAAAAAATAAAGAAGACAATTTTTTATGTAATATTGCAAAAAAAAATGGCATAAGATATTTCAAGGGAAGCCAAAATAATTTAATAAAAAGAACAATTGATTGTTGTAATTTTTTTGGAGTTGATTATTTTTTGAGATACTGTGGTGATAGGCCTATTGTAGATATATTGAAGATAAAAAATTTAATTAAAAATTTTAAAAAATATAAAAAATACGACTTTATTTCCACGAACAATAATAAAGAAAAAATTGATCAAGGTTTGACAATAGAGTTTATTAAGAGCTCAATTTTTAAGAAAATTCCTAAAAAAAAACTTTCCAGTAGAAATAGGGAGCATATGATGACCTATTTATACAGAAATAATAGATTATTTAAAAACTATAAAATTTCTTTTTCTAAATTATTTAAAAAGCAATATAAATACACAATTGATTATAAAAAAGATCTAAAAACTATTAATTTTATAATTAAAAACTACGATAAAAAAAATATTAAAAAAATAGCTAAATTGTATGAAGAAGCAAAAAGAAGATAAAATTTGTGTATATATTGTATCAAGAAATTATGGAAAATTTTTGAAAAAATCAATAGGTAGTGTTTTAGCTCAAACCTTTAAAAATTGGCAACTTTATCTTATTAATGACGGATCTACTGATAGTACATTGAAAATATATAATAATTTTAAAAAAAGAAATAAAAAAAAAATAACAGTTTTAAATTTTAAAAAAAGTATTGGTTTACAAAAATTATCTAATCACGTACTTAAAAATATTAAAACTGAATACATCTTAAGATTAGATGCAGACGACTGGCTTCATGAGTGCGCTTTAGAATTAATGTTCAATGAAATTAAAAAAAATAAAAATAATGGTTTAGTATATTCTGGATATTATTATACAAATATTTATGGAAAAATTATTGGGGTAGAAAATAATTTTGATTTAATAAAAAATAACAATGTTCCACCCCATGGTGCGTGTTGTTTGATTTCAGTCAAAGATCTTATTGCTGTGGGAGGTTACTCAACAGAATTTAAGGCTCAAGATGGTTGGGATCTATGGTTTAAACTAAAAAATAAAGTAAAATATAAATGTATCCCGTTACCACTCTTTTATTATAGAAAACATGGGTATTCATTGTCTGATAACTATAAAAAAATATTAAAAGAGAGATCAAAAATTTTTAAAAAAAATCAAAGTACGGATAAAAAAAAAAATTTAGATATCTTAGCTATAATACCTGTTAAAAGTAACTATATAAAAAAAAAAGATGTTCCATTTATAAAATATAAATCAAAAAAATTAATAGATATTTCCATCGATATGGTTGATAAATCTAAGAAAATCAATCATTCTATAATTTCAACTAGCGATCATAAATTGATAAATTATCTAAAACAAAAAAAAAAAATATCTAATAAGTTTCAAATTCTTAAAAGATCTCCTAAATTAAATAGTGGAATTTCAAGAATAGAGGACGTAATGTTAGACAGCTGTAATTTTTTTAAAAAAAATAAAAAAAAAAATCCAGATATAGTTGTATTTATAAATATTCACACTGTTGTTAAAAACAAAGGACATTTAGATCAAGTTTTAGATACTTTAGTTTCAAGTGGTAAATTGTCGACATTTTCAGTGATAAAGCAGTCTGATCCATTATTTGTTCTCAAAAGAAAAAATTTCTTTTGTATAAATAAAGGAAGATTTGATAATTTAGAGTATAATAACGAGTTAACTTATAGATATGATAATTCAATTTTTGCTTTTTGGTTTGAGGCGCTTAAAACAAAATCTATTTTTGAAAAAAGTATAAGTTTTAAAGAAAATAGTAGAGATAATGTAATTAACATTTTGTAGATGATAAGTCACCCATTAAACAAAATTTTCAATAACAAAATTAAAAATAAAAATTTAAAAATAGGTGTAATTGGTCTTGGTTATGTTGGACTACCTCTTCTTTACGCTTTTTCAAAGAGTAAAAAGGTTGAAGCTTTTGGATTTGATAATGATAAATTGAAAATAGAAAAATTACGTTCGGGAAAAAGTTATATAAATTATTTTAAAAAAAAAAATATTTTTGAAATGATTACTAATGGTGTCAATTTTTATAATAATTTTAATAAAATTAGGGAGGTTGATTTTATTATTGTTTGTCTTCCTACTCCTCTTAAAAAAAATAAGTCTCCTGATATGAGTTACATTGTAAATTTTATGAAAAGTAATTACAAATATTTTAGAAAGAATCAAGCAATATCATTAGAAAGCACTACTTATCCGGGCACCTGCAGAGAATTAATTTTACCATACTTGTTAAAAAAAAAATTAAAAATTGGAAAAAATTTTTCGATAATTTATTCACCTGAAAGAGAAGATCCAGGAAATAAAAAATTTAGTTTAACAAAGATTCCAAAAGTTGTAGGTGGCCTTTCAAAAAATTGTCAAGAAATAGGTTCATTGGTTTATTCACTTTTAAATATTAAAATTATTAAAACGCCTTCTGTAGAAGTTGCTGAGATAACCAAACTTTTAGAGAATATTTATAGATCAGTAAATATTGGAATGATAAATGAATTAAAAGTTTTATGTCAAAAAATGAATATTAATATTTTGATGTGATTAAAGCTGCTAAAACTAAACCATTCGGCTTTCATGCTTTCTACCCTGGTCCTGGATATGGAGGACATTGTATTCCTATTGATCCATTTTTACTGACTTGGAGAGCCAAAAAATTTAATTTCGATACTAAGTTTATAAAATTGTCTGGATTAATAAATGAAGGTATGCCAAATTATATTATTAGCAAAATTTTAAAATTAAAAAAAAAATTTAATATTAGAAAGATCCTAATTTTAGGAATAGCATATAAAAAAAATGTTGATGATATAAGAGAGTCACCTTCTTTTAAAATATTTGAATTATTAAAAAGAAAAAATTTTAAAGTAGACTATTTAGATCCTTATATACCATACATTAAAAGTAGAAAATTCAAGGGTAAAAAAAAAAGTATTTCTTTCAAATATGAATTAATAAAAAAGTATGATCTTTCGTTAATTTTGACTGATCACGATATTTTTAATTTCAAAAAAATTAGAAGTTTTTCCAAAGTAATTATTGACTGTAGAGGACGCTATCAACCTGATCCCATGAATAATATATTTCAAGCATAAATAGTGTATATAAACAGCAGAATAATTATATTATATAAAATATAAACTTATGAAAATTATAATTGCAGGTGGTGATGGGTTTTGTGGATGGCCAACATCTTTACATCTTTCTAAGAATGGTCATGAAATTATCATAGTAGATAATTTGTCAAGAAGAAAAATAGATTTAGAATTAGAGGTCAATTCTTTAACACCAATTAGCTCAATAAATAAGAGAATTTCTAAATGGTTTCAACTAACTGGTAACAAAATAAAATTTTTTAACATAGATATATCAAAAAATTATCAAAGGCTTCTTAATTTGATAAATCAAGAAAAACCAGACACTATAATTCATTTCGCTGAACAGAGAGCTGCTCCTTATTCAATGAAAAATTCAAAAACAAAAATATACACTGTTAACAATAATATCAATTCTACAAATAATATACTGTGTGCAATCGTTGAAAGTAAATTAGATATTCATTTAGTTCATTTAGGAACCATGGGTGTATATGGTTACAGCTCAGCAGACTTATCAATACCTGAAGGATATATTGATGTTGAGATTAGAAATGATAAAAATAAAAGTATAAAAAGAAACATCTTATACCCTTCAGATCCAGGTAGCATATATCATTTAACAAAAACTCAAGATGCACTGCTTTTTGCGTATTATAATAAAAATGACAAAGTTAAAATCACAGATTTGCATCAAGGGATTGTTTGGGGAACTGCTACAGATGAAACAAATTTAGATGAAGAGTTAATCAATAGATTTGATTATGATGGAGATTATGGAACAGTTTTAAATAGATTTTTAATGCAATCTGCTCTCAATTATCCCTTAACTGTCCATGGAACTGGTGGGCAAACAAGAGCATTTATTAACATAAAAGATAGTGTTAAATGTTTAGACTTAGCTATTAATAATCCCCCTAAAGAAAACAATAAAGTAAAGATTTTTAATCAGATGACAGAAACTCATAAAGTATTAGATCTAGCTAAAATTGTATCAGAATTAACTGGATCAAAAATTCAGCACTTACCTAATCCAAGAAATGAAGATCAGGAAAATGAACTTAGAGTTAAAAATAAAAACTTTATAGAACTGGGTTTAAATCCCATAACATTAAAAAAAGGGCTCTTAAATGAAATATCCGGAATAGCTAAAAAATATATTAAAAGGTGTGATCCGGAAAAAATTCCTTGTAATTCATATTGGACTTCAAAAAAAAATGTATGATAAAAAAAAAAATTATTATAACAGGTGGTCTTGGTTTTATTGGAACAAATTTAATTAAAAAATTAGAAAAAAAATACAAGTTAATTATAATAGATAACTTAAGCACAAATAAAAAAAAATATTATAAATATTCAAGTCATAATTTCTTAATTAAGAAAGATATTAAAAAAAAAATTAAATTACCTTATAAAGATATATATGCACTAATCCACTTAGCCGCCAAAGGTTCAGTGATAGATTCAATAAAAAATCCTAACGAAAACTTTTTAGCTAACACGGTGGGCACTTTCAAAGTTTTAGAAATTTGTAAAGATTATAATATTAAAAAGGTTATTATAGCATCAACTGGTGGTGCAATAATGGGAAATCAAAATCCTCCTGTGGATGAAAATAGTCTTCCAAAACCAATATCACCTTACGGTGCGAGTAAATTGTCAGCAGAGGCTTATTGTTCCGCTTATGCATATTCTTATGGCATCTCAATTACTGTTTTGAGGTTTTCAAACATATTAGGTCCATACAGTTGGCATAAAAAAGGTATAATTACAAAATATTTTAAATCAATATTAAATAAAAAACCTTTGGTTATTTATGGAGACGGAAATGCTACTAGAGATTATCTATACGTCGAAGATCTTTGTGACGGCATTTTGAATACTTTAAAAAGAAAATTAAGTAAATTTGAAGTTCTACATCTTTCAAGTGGTAAAGAAACTTCTATTAATGATTTGATAAAAAAAATTTCTAAAATAACAAATATCATCCATTTAAAAGTTATAAAAAAAAGAGCTAGAAATGGAGAGGTCAATAGAAATTTTAGTTTAAATACAAAAGCACGAAAAAAAATAAATTTTAAACCAACATATACTTTAGATAAAGCACTGATCGAAACCTGGAAATGGTTTAAAAATTACTCTATAGATGCCTAAGCCGTTTATAAAAAATCTTAAATCTAATAGTAGTTTTTTAATTTTTTTTTCCTTAATTTCATTTTCATTTGGTTTTAATTATCTTAATTATGTAATACTAAGTAATTTTTTACCACAACTCAATTTTGGAATTTTTTATACTTCAATAGTTTTATTAAATATTTTAATAACACCTTGTGTTGTATTTAATTTTTATATTTCAAAAGTAATAGTAAATGAAAAAAAAGATAATAGAATAATAAATATTCAAGAAAAATTTTCAAACTTAATAACTCTATCTTTCTTTTATTTTATTATATTACAATTATCATTTTATCTTTTTAGTATTTATTATAATATAAATTATTCTCTATATTTTGTAGTTACATTAATCACTTTGCTACAGTTTTATATTGAATATTTAAGACTAATACTCGATATCAACAAACATTACATAAGATCCTCAACGTATACTTTTTTTTTTAATTTTTTAAAATTAATTTTTTGTTCAGTATTGGTATTAATGAATATAAAAGTTTCTATAATTCTATTAGGATTTTTGTTTTCACAAGTTTTAATTATCTTCCATTTTTATAATCAGAGTCATTTAAAATTCAATTTAAGTTTTTTAAGTCTAAAAGAAATTTTAAATTTTTATTTTTTTGTATATTTTATTTTTTTTGTTTTTATGGTTTGTTTTGCTTACACTGATGTAATTTTATCGTATTTTCTTTTTACAAATGTAGATAACTTTTCAAATTATTCCTCTTCGAGTGTATTACCTAAATCTATATTGATGTTTTCACTTCCATTTTTGAAGGCCATGTATCCAAATTTACATAATCAAATTATTACCGTAAGAAAAGTATTGGTGCTTTTCTTTTCAATATTTTTTATCTCATTCTTAATTTTATTGATTGTATATTTGTCTTATTTTTATTTTCCTTCAATCTTAAAGATTAAAAATGTTGATCCTTCTATTTTATTTTACTCTTGTTGGTCAACATTTTGTGCAATTATGACTATTTTTTTGATTTTATATAATTTAGCAAATAGAAATTATAAAAGTATTTTTATAGGTTTTATTTTATGTATTTTTTTTATAATTAATTCTTTTTTAAATACTAAAATATATATCCATGAATTTACAAATTCAGTTTTATACTTTTATGGTTTTAGTTTTGGAGTTTTTTTTATATTAAGTATGATAACATTAAATAATTTTTATAAAAAATAATGTCATTAGATATAGTTATACCAATTTATAATGAATCAGCGATTTTAGAAAAAAGTTTTATTCAGATTTATAAAAAAATAAAAAGATTTATTCCAAAAAAAAAATTTAATTTCATCTTAATAGAAAATGGAAGTACCGATGATAGTTTGAGAAAAATTAATAAATTAAAAGATAAATATAAAAATATTCGTGTATACAGAAGAAAAAAATCTAATTATGGAGCCTCCCTTAAGCAAGGTTGTATTAAAGCTAAAAATGATTTTATATTAATTATGAATATTGATCATCTATGGGATGATCATTTTTTTAAATGGAGTTGGAGGTATAAAAAAAATTTTGATGTAATAATTGGTTCCAAAAGATCAGATCCTTTTTTAAATAAACAAACTAGATACAGAAAAATTTTAAGTGGCATGCTAAATTTTATTTTAAGTTTTTTTTTAAATAGTGTTTTTGCAGACACACACGGTATGAAAATAATTAATAGAAAAAAAACTTTAAATCAAATAAAACTTTGTCAACTATCTAGAGGACAATTTGATACAGAATTAATGCTGAGGCTTGCAAGAAATAGTCATAAAATTGCTGAGATACCAATACCTTATGTAGAAAAAAGAAATCCAAGAAATTTTATGTTAAGGAAAATTTTCCAAAATATTTTTGACATAATTAGATTAATTAAAATTTTTAAAAAAATCAAAATCGACAAATCTGTTAATTATCGACGATATAACCGACATGATGTAATTAATTTATATGTATAAGTCTGAGTCAAAGCTTATTTATTCAGCGCTGCTGATTTTAGGTATTTTTTTTTTATTAAAATACTTCAATTATAGCAATACTATTATAGATGCATTTGATAATCTTGACGGAAGATTTGTTTATTGGTCGCTTCTATCACAGGATACTTTTGAATATTTTAATCCTTCATTTATAGTTGATCAAATAGGAGATGGAATAGAGATTGGAAATATTTTTCCAAGTATTAATATAGGAGAGTTATTATATAAAATCTTACCAGTTTACCATGCTTACATCTTAAATGAAATTATCTCAAGAATTCTAGCTTTTTTGGGTTTTTTTTTATTAATCTTAAATCATTTTAAATTAAAAAATAATAATAATCATCTTGTCTTATTATTGGCTTTAACATTTTCATTTCTTCCTTTCAATCCCTCTCCATTTTTAACAGTAGCCGCACAACCTTTATTATTAAATTCAATTTTGAATTTTTATAAAAAAAAACATCAGAAAATTGATTGGTTTGTCTGTTTAATTTTTCCTTTTTTTTCAAATTTAGTTTTAGGAGGTTTTGCAGTTCTAATCGCAATTTTGATAATATTTTTTTTTCAATTATTAAAAAAAAATTTTTTTAATATTTCATTATTAAAAGTTTTTCTATTAATGTGTATTTTTTATTTTGCATCAATATACAAAGGATTGTACCTTGTTTTTTTTGAAACAGATTTTCAGTCAATAAGATCAGAATTTTTCTTTGAAACTCAATCCTGGACAGATAGATTACTTAGCTCATTAACTAACTCTTTTGGTTTATTCTTATTTGGCCATGAGCATGCCCCTAGTATGCATACTTATTTTGTATTAATAACCTTTATAATTGCATTAATTCTGAAAAAAAATAATTTATATACTGAACACAAAACTCTTATAGGATTAATTAATTTAAATTTTTTGATATCAATTTTTTATGGATTAATGGCATATAGTGGAATTCAATATCTAATTTTTAAGAATTTCGAAATTTTAAAAATGATAAAGTTTCAAAGAGTACATTGGTTACAACCACTTATTTGGTATTTGATTTTTTACTTTTCAATATTTAAGATTTACTCAAGCAACATTTTTAGAAAAAAGTATATAAAATTATATAAATTTAACTATATAATTTTTTTTATTTTATTTTCATTTATTTTGATAAAATTTTTGTATGTTCCTGTTTTGGAAGTAAATTACAATTTACAATATCCATATATTCTTAAAAAGATTGTATTTCTGATTAATATATCGATACTAATATTATTTGTGTTATTTTTAACCTTTTTTTTACTTAAAAAAAAAAATTCTTAAACATAAATGTAGGTTTAAAATACATTCTTATTTATTTTTTAATATTTGCTCAAGCAATTTATAATTTAAATATTTTTAAATTGAATAAAATTTTATCTTTTGATTACAGATATAGTTGGCATCATAATGGAATAGATACTACAACTTTTGATGAATACTTTAACAAAGATCTTTTTGATGAGGTTAAAAATTATATTTCAGAGGATATATCTAAATTTAAAGTAGGAAGTGTAGGTCTTTCACCCTCAATTCCGTTGTATAATGGTTTTAATGTTGTTGATTTTTATTTATCTTCATATCATTCAGATTATAAGAAAAAATTTAGAAGAGTGATTGAAAATGAGTTAGAAAAAAATCAAACTATTCAAAAATATTATGATAGCTCTGGTAAACGAAATTATATTTATTCTGCAGAGTTAGGTAAAAACTTAATACAATTTAAAAAAAATGTCCCCAATGAAATTAATTTAAATCTCAACTATAAAGTATTAAAAGAACTTGGTTGTAGGTATATATTTTCTATAACTAAAATAAAAAATAATAATCAAAATTTAAAATTTATTAAAAAATTTCAAAATAATAAATATCCACATTTAAATGATATTTATTTGTATAGATTGACATAATTATAGAATAATGAAAAAAAAGTTTTTTAAAAAAAGTACTTTTGACCAATTAGATAATTATCTAGAAAAAAAGAAAGAAAAAAAATTTTTTATTTTTACCAAATTTTATAGTGCAAAATACAAAATTATGAGAAATGAAATTTTGAGTGAGTATGCTAAAAAACTAAATTTAATACATAATAAAAATTTCACAACATCTGAGTGGCAAGTCATAATTGGCCCTTGGCTAGATAAATCTCTTTCTATATATTTATTTTATAGTTTTTTTTTTAAAACAAACAATTTTAACAAATTTTTTAAAAATTATAGGAAAAATTATAAATTTGAAATTCCCAAAGATTATAATGAATTTTTAAAACTTGTTAACAATAGAGAATTTTATCCATTTTTTATATCATCTTTGAAATTTGATGATATTGAATTACAAAAAATTAAAAAAATAAAATTAAGTACAAAGTTTAATTGGAAATTATACTTTTTAAAATTTGTTAATTATTTTGTTAAAAAACCAGTGTATCTGTCAAACTCAAGGTTTGGAAATAAAAACCTTTTAAAGTTATTTTTATTTTCATTATTTAAAATTATTCCAATACCTAACTTACATAATAATTTATCAATCAAATATTTAAAAGAAACATCAAATCTTAGAGTGAAGTTTTGTAAAAGTTTTAACAAAAATAACAAAAATTTCCATATTTTTAAAATTTTAAATACAATTATACCAAAGTTTTACTTAGAATATTTTGAAGACCTTAATTTACTTGGTAACTCTATTTTAAAAAAACCAAAAAAAATTTATACAGACTCTACATACATAGATGATGAACTATTAAAAATTCAATTGGCAAATTGGAAGAATCAAAAATTTAAAAAACTGATCATAGCCCAACATGGTGGTAATTATAATCTATATAAATCCGAACATTTAGGTACTAATGAAAATGATATCAGTGATATTTTTATAAATTGGTCTTCAAATAAAAAAAGGTTTCTCAAAAATCTTACCTCAATTAGACTAAATTATTTTTACGAAAGTAATAAAATTTATTTGAATAGTAAAAAAAAAAATCAATTTTGTTTTGTAGTAAGACCTCTAAGAAAGACAAATTTTCAGTCAGTTTTTATGGAATTATTTTTATACAAAAAAAAAGTAAAAGAAATTTCTTATTTTTTAAAAAATGTAAATCAGAATTTAATTATAAAATACTATCCTGAATTTAGATATCCAGATCAACTTTCAATTCAAGAAATGAGTAAAGAATTTGAGATAGCCATAAAAAAAATCAAAACAAACAAAGATATAATTTTTAAATCTAAATTAATTATTTTTGAATACATCAGTACAATGCTATTTGAGATTTTATCTTTTAATGTTCCCTTTTTACTAGTGCTAGATGAAAAAAAGCACTCATTGTCAAAATTTGGAAATGAATTTATTAAAGATTTAAAAAAAATGAATTTACATTTTTCAAATTATAATGATTTAAAAAGTTTTTTAAATAAAGGCAATGATATAAATTTGTGGTGGTTTGAAGAAAAAAGACAAAAAAAATTAAGGAACTTTAAAAGAAAATTTAGTAACACTAATTATAATTATGTAAGTGATTGGGAAAAATATTTTCTTGTATAGTAAAATTTATTTAAGTAAGTTTAAAATTCAATTTAATAAAATGAGTAATTTTCCTTTAGTTAGCTTTATTATTCCAACTTACAACAGTGAAAAAACAATTATTAGATGTCTTAAAAGTGTTTCAAATCAAACATATCCAAATATCGAAATTATAATCATTGACGATTTTTCTGATGATAATACCATTTTAAGAATTTTAGATTTAAATTTAAAAAATCTAACTTTAATAAAAAAAAAAAAAAATTTTGGACCATCAAAATGTAGAAATGAGGGAATTTTAGCCAGCAAGGGTGAGTATATTTCAATTTTAGATTCGGATGATTATATTTTTCCACATAAAACTGAAAAACAAATAAATTTTCTTAGACATAATAGAGAATATTCAATTATAGGATCAAATGTAATAATTAATGACAATAAAAGGGAAATATTTTCAATAAGAAAAAATTCGCATGATGAAATAATAAGGTCAATTTTCTATTATAATCCTTTTTGTCATTCTTCTATAATTTTCAAAAAAAAAGATTTTTTACAAACAGATATGTATAATGAGAATATCTCATTTGGTGAAGATCATCGGTTAGTTTCTAAATTATTAACAATTGGGAAGGGATATAACGTGCAGGAATATCTTGTTAAAAAATATGAGATTTTTGGAGAATCAATATCAAGGAAAACAAAAAAATCCAAATTAATATATTGTTTATTCACTAATAGAATTTATATTTTTAACGTCTTGAAGAAAAATAAATTAAGTTTTACATTTGCAAAGTCTATATTAAGTTTACTATTCATATTTTTAGTTTACACATTTAGTATAGATAAAGAAAAAATAAGAAGTTTAATTAATGATAAAAAATATTTTGAATATATCTAAAGCTGTTTATAGTGCACAAAAAAATGAGGAAATTTTTCATTTAATCTATTTTGTAACTGCAAGATGTAATGCCAGATGTAAATTTTGTTTTTATTTAGATAATATAGAGCTTGCTAATCAAAATTTAAGTAAGGAGTTAAAGATTGATGAAATTAAGCAGATTTTTAAATTTGCTGGGTACATACCATATATTTCGTTAAGTGGAGGAGAGCCATTTTTAAGAAATGATTTGGATGAAATAATAAGGATTATAATCAAATACTCCAAACCTTTAATGATAAGTATACCAACTAATGGATCTTATCCTGAAAAAATAGAAAAAAAATTAAATAATTTATTAAATGATCATTCAGAAACAGAAATAAATATTCAATTATCAATTGATGCACCAGAAAAAAAACATGATGAGATCAGACAAATTCCTGGATTATTTAGTAAAATGATAGAAACTAACAGTGTTGTTAAAAAACTTTCAACAAAATACAAAAATTTATCTACTAAAATTGTAATAACTTATTCTACTTTTAATCAAGACGAGGTTGAAGAATTAATAGATTTTTCAAAAAAAAACTTCTTTTTTAATAGAATGATTTTATCAAAGGTGCATGGAAACGCCAAAGGTAAGTCTGGCTTAGATTTCTCTCATTTTAAGAAATTATTATCTAAAGTTGATGAAATAAATAAAGAAAAAAATAATAATAGAAGTTTGATAACAAAACTGTCTTTACTAGTTAAAAAAACAAAAGAAAAAATTAGATCAGATTTTGAAAAAGATAAAAATTTAGGAAAATATTGTAATGCTTCAAAAAAAATTGTTGTTTTATCAGAGTATGGAGATGTGTACCCGTGTGAGGTTTTATCTACTAAATTGGGAAATGTTAAAAACTATAATTATAATCTTAAGTCTTTATTGGCTTTAAATTCCAATGAATTTATTAAAAGTAATAATATAAAAAGTAGTTGTCATTGTGATTGGGGTTGTGCTCAAAATGTAGCTTTGGTATCCAATAAAAAACTTTGGGTAAATTTTGTAAAATAATTTTAATGATTAATTATAAATAGAAATTAATGATTATTTCTGAAATAGGTTGGAATTTTCTTGGAGATTTGAATCTTGCAAAAAAAATGATTAAATCAAGCAAAGATGCTGGTTGTAAACATGTAAAATTTCAATTGTGGAACCCAAATAATCTAGTAGCAGGAGCATGGGACAAAGATGGTAGAAGACAAATATATGAAAAAGCTTACTTAGACGAAAATAAATATATAGAATTATATGAGTATTCTAAGTCTTTAGAAATGGATTGTTTTGCATCAATATTTGACAAAAAAAGCTATGAAATTCTCAAATCAGTGTCACAAAAACTTATTAAAATACCATCAGTGGAAGCATATGATTTAGACTTAATTAAAAAATCTCTCAAAGATTTTAAAAATGTGATTGTTTCGACTGGAGCTTTAAAGAAAAAAGAATTGGAGAATCTGCTTCAATTTAAAAATGAAAAAAATTTTTTTATTCTACATTGTGTAAGCTCTTATCCACTTGAATATAAAAATTCAAATTTTGAAAAGTTTTTTTATTTAAAAGATAATTTTAAAAATGTCGGATATTCTGGTCATGCTTTAGGAATTAACGATGCTATTTTTGCATTAAGTCATGGTGCAAAAATTGTAGAGAAACATTTTACTATAGATAATAATTTAGAGGGAAGAGATAATAAATTTGCAATCTTACCAAAAGAATTAAAATTTATCTGTGATTTTGAAAAAGATATTAAGAATATGGAAATTAAGCATGGACTGGATTTGCAAATAAATGAAAATGAAGTTTATAACAATTATAGAGGTAGATTTAGAAAAAATTAATTAATTATTCAAAAAATTCTCTTTTTTTATCAAATTTAATTTTGTCAAATTCTCATATAAGAAATCAAAATCTTTATTTTGAATATTAATATTGTTTGTAGACAAATCGTGATGATTTTTCCTAAAAACTCCTAATCCAAAATCTGTTAGGATTAAGGAATAGTCATGATGTTTTATATTGTTCAATAAAAATGAAATCTTCCACACATCTCCACACCAATTATTACTTATTCTAGGTACATGCTCTTCCAACCAATTCCTTGGAATTAAATCGTGCATGACAATATATCCACCATTATTTAAAAATTTAAATGAGTTATGAAAATCTTTTAAAATTTGATCAAATGTGTGTAAACCATCAATGAAAATTAAATCAAATTTTTCCTGATTAATTTTAAAAAAATTATCACTAGTATCTCTGATAGTGCCTCCTTTTAATGGATCTACACCTACTTTATGTTCACAATTAACATTATTAAAAACAACATCAGTATCACAGCCTATCTCAAGATATTTTTTTGCAGATATTTCCTTGGAAATTTTATTTAAAATATTAGTTCTTTCGTTTTTTATATTTGATATTTCCCAGTCAAAATTAATTTTTTTTGAGCTATAGTGATGTAAGTAAAATAATGGTTTCAAAAAATAATTTATTACATGCAAAATTCTTGCTTTTAAAATTGTCATAATTTTCATCATTTTCAAAATTAAAATAACTTTTTGTTTTGTTTACTATTCTGTATAAAAAATTTGTATAATTTTCTTAATTTTAGATTAATAATCAGTTATTTATGAATGACAAGATAACAGTTGGAATTCCCACTCACAAAAGGCCAAAACTCTTGCTGAGAGCATTAAATAGTTTAGAAAATTTTGAAAAATTTGGTATCAACATTATAGTTTCTGTTGATGGTATAGATGAAAAATATGATGAATATAAAAATATAGAAAAGGAAATATCCTCAAAAAGAATAAATTTTTACTATCACAAAAAAAATATAGGAAGTTTAAAAAATTTTTTATTTTTAAGAGAAAAATGCTTAACAGAATATTTCATGTGGCTAGCAGATGATGATGAAACAAGTTTGTTTACAATAGAAAAGTTATATTCAATTCTTTCTGAGAATAACAAAGCCACTACAGCAGTTCCATACTGGATGCTTTATAACAAAAATTTGGAAAAAAAATTATTACGTCCAAGTTTTTTCGATAGTGACTCAGTTTTAAAAAGAGTTTTATCTTATTGTTATAATTCAGATGATGCATTTTTTTATGGTTTACACAAATTAAGTTATTTAAAAAAATGTTCTTTTGAAGGTTATTGGTGGCCAAACAAAATGTCTCTTTCAAACTGGTGTTATGTTTTTCAAATGGATTTGATATTAAACGGTAAAATATTATTTTTAGATGATAAAAATTGTAAATGGATTAATCATGATTATGGTGAAAAATTTTATCCACGGTCAAGTACTGACAGATATTTTAAATATTTTGCATATGGTGTTAGAAGATTGAATGTATATTATTTGTATTTAAAAAAAATTTTTGAAAATAAAAAATATTCAATTTTACCTATAATAGCATTAATAGTACCATTTCTATTATTCAGAGATTATTTATTTAAAGAACCTGTTTTTCACAAAGTGCAGTTTAAATAAAGTTAAAGTAATATGAAAATATTAATAATTAATACAGGCGGTAATGTTTTATCATTGAAAAATATTCTTTTTCACTGTGGATTTGAAGCCAAAGTTTATGATGGTAAAGATATATTGAGTGATTTTGATTTGGTGTTTTTACCTGGCATAGGTTCTTTTGATAAGATAATCGAAAATTTAAATAAAATTAATTTAATCCATCAATTAAAAAAAATTTATCATGGAAATAGTACTCATCTTGTTGGTATTTGTGTTGGTATGCAAATTTTATTTAATGATAGTGAAGAAGGTAAACTTGATGGTTTGGGACTAATTCCTGGTAATGTAAAAAAATTTCTAAGTACAGGTACAATGGCCGGATTACACATGGGATGGAATGAAATTAATACAAAAAAATTTAAAGATTTTGATAAGAAAAAGTTTTACTTTGCGCACAACTATTATGTTGAATGTAATGACAAGTATATAATTTCAACCTCCAATCATTTGATTGAATTTCCAACAATTGTACAAAATAAAAATATAATAGGCATACAATTCCATCCAGAAAAAAGCCATAAAAATGGAATTAATTTAATTAAATTTTTATTAAATAATATTGTTAATGTTAATTAAAAGAATAATTCCAGTTTTACTTTTAAAAGATAGAAATTTAATTCATTTAACTAGATTTGAAAGAGAAAATGAAACTTATATTGGAGATCCAATAAATGTAGTCAACATTTTTAATGATTATGAAGTTGATGAAATGATACTTCTAGATGTAAATAAAACAAAAACAGGTGGCAAGGTGGATATAGACTATTTAAAAATTATTTCTGGAGAGGCATTTTTTCCAATGAGTTATGGCGGTGGTATATCATCAATTCAAGAAGCAGAACAAATTATAGAAGCTGGTTTTGAAAAAATTATTCTAAATAATAAAAACTTAAAGAATTTTGATCTAAGCAAGCAATGTATTAAAGCAATAGGCTCTCAAAGTGTAATTGCTTCTGTAGATATTATTAATCATAAAGATGATCTCTTTCTATATAATTATGTTAAAAATGAAAAAGTAAAAATAAATTTACAGGATTTTTTAAAATCATTAATAGAAATAGGTATTGGAGAAATATGTATAACAAACGTAGGTTTAGATGGTTCTATGTTAGGTTCAAATATAGATATATTGGAACATTTAGGAAATATTTTCAATGTACCCATTATATTTAAAGGTGGTGCTAAAAACTATTCAGACATAAAAAAAGTTTTAAAAACAAAAGTAAGTGCTTTTGCAAGCTCAACAATATTTATTATGAAAAAACCTGGTGGAGGAATAGTTTTAAATTATCCTTCCTTAAAAGAAAAAGAAGATTTATATGAATAGTTGCCCTGTTTGTATAATGAACGACTCAATTAAAGAATTTAAAATGACAAAAACAAATATCTGTAATTTTTGTGCCGAATGGGAAAAGCAAAAACACCTATATACAAATTTTACGCAAAATAAGATTAGTCAAAATTTATCTAATATTAAAAAAAAAATTATTGATAGCAAAAATAATAAGAAATATGATTGTGTTATAGGATTAAGTGGAGGTACAGACTCCAGTTTTGTTGTTTACCATGCTTGGAAATTAGGTCTAAATCCAATTATAATACATATGGATAATGGCTGGAATTCAAAAATTTCTAATCATAACATTAACAAAATACTTGATAGAACCAGCTTTGATTACAAAACTCTAATTCTAGATTGGGAAGAATTTAAAGATTTACAGATCAGTTTTTTAAAAGCAGGTGTTCCAGATATTGAATTAATTACTGACCATGCCATATTTGCATACATTATAGATTTCGCTGTTAAAGAAAATATTAAGTTTATTTTATCAGGTGTTAATTTTGCTACAGAACATAGTACTATAAATAGTTGGGGATGGAGAAAAGATGATTTTAATCATATCAAAAAAATTCATAAAATTTTTGGAAAACATGAATTAAAAACTTTCCCAAAAATGTATCCTTTTAAAAGATTTTATTATGAAAATATAAAAAAAAAAAATAAATGTAATAAATTTATTGGATTTCATAAATTATAATTCATCAGAAGCAAAAGAAATTTTGAAAAAAGAGTTTAATTGGGAAAATTATGGAGGTAAGCATAGAGAGTCTTTTTTTACGATGTTTTTTCAAGGATATATTTTGCCAGAAAAATTTAAAATAGATAAAAGAATTTTACATTTATCTTGTATGATTAGAAATAAAGAAATTACTAGAGACAAAGCATTAGAAATAATTGCTTTACCACCATTGGAGAGCCAAAATATTAATCAATATGTAAATTTTTTTAAAAAAAAACTTCAATTATCAAATGACGAGTTTGTTAAAATAATGTCAGAAAAACCAAAACGTCATTCTGATTACGATATAGATATTTATAATAATTGGGTATTTCAATTAATCAAAAAAGCTGTAAAAAAACTATTATGATTAATGCATTAATTATTGGATGTGGTAGAATATTTTCAAAGCACTATAATAGTATAAAAAAAATTGGAGAAAATAAGATCAAAATTGTTGGGGTTTGTGACCTTAAAGCAAAAAAAAAAATGAAATAAACAAAAAATATGGTTTAAAATTTTTTTTTAATTATAAAAAAGCAATTTTACAAACGAATCCTGATGTAGTTATTATATTGACTCCTTCAGGCCTCCATGCCCAACATATTTCATTTTGTTTAAAAAAAAACTGTCACGTGATTGTCGAAAAACCAATGTGCTTAAAAGAAGCAGATGGGAAAAATATTTTAAGGTTATCAAAAAAAGTAAAAAAAAGAGTTTTTGTAGTCATGCAGAATAAATTTAATATTCCAATTATAAAATTAAGACGAGATATTAAGGATAAGAAATTTGGTAAGTTATTACACGGCAGTGTAATTGTAAGATGGATGAGAAATGAAAATTATTATAGACAAGCAAGCTGGCGGGGTACATGGAAATATGACGGAGGTGTTATTGCAAATCAAGCGAGCCACCATTTAGATTTAATGAGGACTATAATGGGTGATCCAATTTCTGTTTATGCTCAAGCTACAAATCATTTAGCGAAAATACAAACTGAAGATACTGCGTTAATTTTATTTAAGTTTAAAGGAAAAAAAACTGGAATTATGGAGGCTACTACAGCAATGAGACCACATAATGTAGAAGGCTCATTTAGCTTAATGGGAGCTAAAGGTTCAGCAAAAATAGGAGGGTTTGCATTAAATGAAATAACTTATTATTACACAGGAAAAAGTTTTAGTAAAAAAAAATATACTACGAAACCAAAAAATGTTTATGGATTTGGGCATTTAGAATTTTACAAACATTTTCTATACTCAATTCAAAAAAATAAAAAATCAGAATTTGAATGCGAAGAAGCGAATAAAACTGTGAAACTGATTAACGCTATTTATAAATCAATAGAAAAAAATAAAGAAATATACTTAAATCAATCTACTAATTCTAAAAGACTTGGAATTAATTAAAATAACTGTAAAAACAAACAAATGAAAATTTTTATCACTGGAGTTGCAGGTTTTCTTGGAAGCCATTTAGCCAAAAGAATGTTAGATTTAGGTCATGAGGTGATTGGAAACGATAATTTGATAGGTGGAGATTTAGTTAATTTAGATAAAAGAATTTCATTTTTTAACACAGACTGTAACAATCTTGCGGAAATGTCCAAGATTACCAAGGGATGTAACGTAATATATCATTGTGCTGCTACAGCTCACGAAGGTTTATCAGTTTTTTCCCCCCACATAATAACAAATAATATATTTCAAGCGAGCGTGTCGGTTATAACTGCTGCAATTAGAAATAAAGCTAAGAGATTTGTTTATTGTTCATCAATGGCTAGATATGGAAAGCAAGCCCCACCTTTTCGTGAAGAAATGATGCCAAAGCCTGAAGATCCATATGGAATTGCGAAAGTTGCAGGAGAAAATGTCCTTAAAGTATTAGCAGATTTAAATGGTATGGAATGGAACATTGCAGTCCCACATAATATTATTGGACCTAATCAAAAATATGATGATCCATTTAGAAATGTTGTTTCAATATTCATAAACAGAAATTTACAAAAAAAACCATCTATAATATATGGTGACGGTAATCAAAAAAGATGCTTTTCATATATTGATGATGTTATTTATTGTTTAGAGAAAATTGCTTTAGATGAAAATATTAATAAACAGATAATAAATGTTGGTCCTGACGAGGAGGAGATAACAATTAAAGAAGTTGCTGAAATAGTTGCAAATCAAACAGGCTTTAATGGAAACCCAATTTATTTGCCAGATAGGCCTAAAGAAGTGAAATTCGCAACTTGTAACTCGGACAAATCGAGAAAATTACTAAATTATAAAACTAAAACCTCACTTAAGGATGCTATAAAATATACTGTTAATTATGTTAAACAAAATGGTGTAAAGCCTTTTAAGTATCACCTACCAGTCGAAATAGTAAATGAAAAAACACCTTCTACTTGGGTTAAAAAACTTATTTAAAAATATAATTAGATGAAAATTTCTTTTTTAGATTTAAAAAAACAAATGAATAGTATTGATAAAAAGATAATCAGTTCAATCAATAAAAATATTAAAAGCTCCTCATTTATTGGTGGTGAAGATTTAGATAATTTTCAAAAAAAATTCTCTAAATATATAAATGTAAAGTATTGTTTAGGAGTTGCAAATGGCACTGATGCTCTTGAAATAGCAATAAGATGTTTAAATTTAAAAAAAAATAGTGAAATAATCGTACCAGCAAACACTTGGATTTCTACTGCAGAAGCAGTAATAAACAATAATCTACATGTCAAATTTGTGGATGTAGACGAAACTCATAATATTTGCATTAAAGATTTAAAAAAAAAAATTTCAAAAAAAACATCTGCAATAATAATAGTACATTTATTTGGTAATCCAGCAAATATAAATGAAATAAAAAAAATTTCTAAAAGTATGTCAATTAAACTAATAGAAGATTGTGCTCAATCGCATGGCGCAGAGTATCATAAAAAAAAAACAGGGTGTTTTGCAGATATTTCAACCTTTAGTTTTTTCCCCTCAAAAAACTTAGGGTGTTTTGGGGACGGCGGTTGTATTGTAACAAACAAAAAAAAATTATTTATTCAAGCTAAAAAAATAGCAAATCATGGTGGATTAAAAAAAAATCAACACACATTAATAGGAAGAAATTCAAGATTAGATAATATTCAAGCAGGCATATTAAAAGTTAAACTCACTCAATTAAATAAATGGATTGAAATTAGAAAAATTCAAGCAAATATATATAAAAATTACTTAAAAAATGTTGGAGATGTTGAGTTTGTAAAAACAATTGATAATGCAAAATCCTCAAATCATTTGTTTGTTATTAAAACAAAAAAAAGAAATCAATTAAAAAATTATTTGAATAAAAAAAAAATTTCAACAGGTATACATTATCCACTCTCACTTCCTCAAACTCCCTTGTTTAAGTCTAAGCATTTGTTCTATTGTAAAAAAATGAATGCAGTAAAGTGGAGCAAAAATATTATTAGTTTACCAATTGGAGAACATTTAACAAAAACAGAAATTATTAAAGTTTGTTTATCTATCAAGTACTTTTTTAATGATTAAATTAACAAGAATATCAACAGCTTATCCAAAAGCTGCAAAAAATATAAATAAAAAAATTTCAAAAAAAAAAAATCTTAATTATAATGAACTATTAAAAGAGGTCTTTCTGTTAGGATTTGGAGAGAATAACAACATTACAAAAGAATTATCAAAAAAAAATTATGAATGTAATGAGATAATATCTAATATTAAATATTTACAAAAAACTTGGAGTAGAGAATATTTACAAAAAAAAAGTAATAAAAATATAATTTTAGAACAAATTCTTTTCTATAAACCTAATGTAATTTATTTTGGAAATTACTCATTTTTAACAAAAGATTTATTAAAAGAAATTAGAAAATTAAATCATGTAAAATTGGTTATGGTTTTTCATTGTTCTCCTATCACATCAGAAATTGAAAAAAAATTAAAATTAGCTGATCTAGTTATTACTTGTACTTATGGATATAAAGAAGAGATTGAAAAAAAAATAAAAAAAAAAACATATCTAATTCATCATGCGTTTAATGCATCTTCTAAAAAATATTTTAAAAACAAAAAAAGATCTATTGATGTAACTTTTGTTGGTTCACTTTATATGAAATCTGGTCTTCATATTAATAGAGTAAATTTAATTTATTTTTTATTAAAAAATTTTAACAATACATATATAGGTGTTGATTTCCCTATTAAAAATTTTTATTTTGTATTTATTTTTTTATTTTCTTTTAATTCTAATTATAAACTCTACGAAAAATTAAAATTAATTTACAAAATATTTTATATATTAATTAATTGTAGAAAAGCAGTTTATGGAAACGACATGTTGAAACTTTTAAATAAAAGCAAGCTTTTAATAAATTCTCACATTGAAGATACGAAGTATGCTGGAAATATGAGATTATTTGAGGGAACGGGTATGGGCTGCTTAGTCTTAACTGATAATAAAATTGGATTAGATAAGCTATTTATAATTAATAGACAGATAGTGGTTTATAAAAATCTTGTAGACTTAATGAGTAAAATTACTTTCTATTTAAAAAATAAAAAAAAATTATTATTGATTGCAAAAAATGGATATAAAAAAACATTTTCCAAACATAATTATAAAAATAGATTTAAAATTTTAGATAAGATAATAAGGGAAAATATAAAAAATTCATGAAAAAAATTTATTCTAATTTAGAGAACTTCAACTCATTCCTTCCGAATTTGTCGTATTTTTTTTCATCTAATTTTATTACTCAGATATTATCATTTATGGTGATCTTACTTTTTGCTAGAAATTATCCTGCTTTGGAATTTGGTAAATTTACAGTTGCTCAAACAATTTTTTTTTTACTTTATAGTCTTTCATTTTCAAATATTCATTATTATTTGAACAAGGCTATTTCTCAAAATTTTCAAAATAGAAGAAGAGAAATCGGCTCTTGTTTTTTAATAACATTTTACGCTTCAGTATTTCTCTACACATTGCTTGCTTTAAGCTTAAATTTTTTCTCTTTAGATGAAGACCTCAAAAATTTGATATTAATTATTAGTTTAATCTTAGTAGTTGAACCATTTTCTATTTTTTATAGTGAAATATTTGTTAGAGGTCAGTTCAAAATAATCTTTAAGATTAAAATTTTACAAAGTTTTATTTTTTTTGTTGTAAAATTATTTATTATTCTAAATAAATTCGATTTTATTTATATAGCTCTTGCTTATTTTTTTGAGAGTCTATTTTTTGCATTACTAGTTATTTTTTATTTTAAAAAAAATGGAAATAATTTTTTGAAATTAATATTTGAAAAAGAATATACAAAAAAAATTTTAAAAAAGATTTTTTTGTTTCCTCTTCTTGCTTTTTCATTAATAGTTGCAATGAGGATAGACATTTTAATGATTTCAACAATTTTAAACCCTGAACAATCAGCTTACTATTCATCCGTGTCAAGATTAATAACTATAATTTTAATATTTAGCACATTATTTTTTCAATTTATATATCCTAATTTATCAAGATTTATTAATGATAAAAATACTATAGGTAGAATTTTTAGAAATATAATATTTTTAAGTTTCTATTCTTCGCTTTTATTCTTAGGAGCCGTAATATTTTTAGGTAAATTTTATTTAAGCTTATTTGGAAATGATTATATTCTTGCGTATAATTCATTTATCATTTTATCTATTAGTTTATTCTTTTCTTTAGTGATAAATTTATGGATACAAAAACAATTTTTGTTATCTAATCATTTAAATATATTGTTTTATCAATTAGCAACAATTCTATTTAACATTATTTTAAATAGTTATTTGATAACTTCGTATGGTATTGCTGGTGCTGCACTGGCCAGTCTTTTTTCAACTCTGATTGCATTTTTAATTACAAATCTCCCAAGTCCATTTGAAATTTATGAAATACTAAAATGTTTTGGTTTTAAGACACAAAAACAAGCAGCCAAAGATATAATTAATATTGTGTTATTAAAAAAGAATCCTGAAAGATTAGAAAAAATAAAGGATTGAAAAAATAAAATTAAGATAAAAAGATTATTTTTGATAAATTTTTTTTTAATCAGGATTATTAGATTGAAGATTAAATAAATAAAAATTATTAAACCTATAACACCTGTAGTTATAAAAATATCCACAAATAAATTATGAGGATATGTGTAAGCATCTATATAAAAAATGTTATTACCAATTAAAAAATTTAAATTAGTCGATAGAAATAAAAAGTATTCTATATGCTTTAATCTAGCAAAAATTGAATGTAAAACTGTGCCAGAAGCTTGATAATCTATCAAATGAAATTTTATTAATTCTAGATTTAGAGAAGAAAGTTTAAAAATGTTAGATATTAGAATAGTTAAAAAAAAGAAGGAGAACAAGATTAAAACATATTTGTTTTTTTTGTAAAATAAAAGATAAATCATGAAGGTTAACAAACAAATTAGAGGATGCAAGATTGAGTCACCAATTAAAAAACAATAAAAAATTAGTAAAATCTTTATAATTACAAAAAAATTTATTTCTTTTTTTTGAAATATATTTTCAGATATAATAATGAAATAAATATTTAAAAAATATATTGATGAGTGAAAATTTATTAATAAGTTATCAATAGAAATTGCACTAGGAAGCGAAATAAAGAAATATTTATAAGACAGTAATAAAAATAATAAAATCAGCAAAATATCGCAAATATTTATACTTAAATTTTTAAATTTATTTAACTTATCTGTAGAGATCTTTAAGAATAAAATAGCAACTAAAGGAAGAACTATATTAAATGCGTTAATTAATATTACTTTGTTTTTTTGAAAAAAAAATTGATCTATTACATCGTCAAACTTTAATGCGTAGTAAATATTTGCTGGAACAGTAAAATTGATTTGTTCTCCAAAAAATGAGCTATATAAAAAAAATAAATTTAGTATGATTAAAAAGAATATGTATTTATTAAAAGTTTTTTTTCCAACAAATAAACAGAAAAAACAAACAAAGATAATTAAAAATCTATATAATTCTAATACTGGAAAATTATAAAAAAACGAAAAATTAGAAATAAAAAAAAATTCTTTAATTAATAAAAAAAATGAAAGTCCATAAAATATTAATGAAAAAAAAATAATTTCTAAATTATCTTTTAAAAAAGTGAATATTTTATTCAATTTAAATTATTTTGTGATATTTTGTTTATTGATTCAAACTTATTTAAATATGGAAAAACAATCAATTAAAAAAAAATAATCCTAATTTTTATTTATAGTATTAAGAGATATTTTTTAAATTTTTGGATCTTTTGTGGTATTATGAAAAAAATTTTAGGAATATTTTAAAAAAATAATTATTCTTTAAATGAATAAAACTTTCAGAACTTATTTGTGCTAAAACTAGACAAAAAAATTGTTATTTTGATAGGTAATAAAAGTTTTATACAACTTAATTTATTTAATCATTTAAAAAAAAATTATATTGTAAAAATGATTAAGTATAGAGATATTTCAGTGTCTAATATTTCAAAAGCTGATTTTCTTGTCAATTTCAGTAATTCTAAAAGTTTTTACGAAAAAAAATATTCAAAAAAAAATGATAGGAATTTTAAAATCGCAAATATAATCAAAAATAGTAAAACAATTTTTTTTTTATTAAGTTCAAGAGTTGTTTATTCACAAAAATTAAATTTATCAGAAAAATCTAAATTAGCACCAATAAACATATATGGGCAGAATTGTTTAAAATCAGAAAAATTTTGTAAAGATAAATTGAAAAGAAGATTAGTGATTTTGAGATTATCAAATGTTTTTGGTTATGAAACTGGTAAAAAAAAAAACCATCTCTAGTAAGTATAATTTTAAAAGGAATAAAAAAAAGAAAGATTATATTTGATAATAATTATCATTTGATCAAAGATTTTTTACCTATAAAGATATTATGTTTATATTTTGAGAAATTATTTTCATTTAAAAGTAAAGGCACTTTTAATGTAGGATCAGGGATCCCATTACCTGTAAACAAATTTGTAAACTCCATTGTTGATAATAAAAAGATAAAAATCATAATTAAAAACAAAAAAAGATTTAAAGATAAAAATTATTGTTTTAATATCCATAAAATAAAAAAATTTACTGGAGTAAAAATAAACAGAGTTGTGCTAAAAGAACAGTTTTTCAATTTAAAAAAAAAGATAAAGCTTAATGGCTAAAAAAATTTTTATAACTGGGGCAGCAGGTTTTATTGGTTCACATCTTTCTGAAAAATTATATGATACTTTTAAAAATGCTCGATTCGTACTATATGATAAGATTACTTATGCTGCTAACAAAAATTATTTAAATAAATTATTAAAAAAAAAAAAATATCATTTTTGTACGTGATGATATCTTGAATTTTAAATCTCTTCAAAATAATCTTAGTAATGTTGATTTAGCTATAAATGTTGCTGCCGAAAGCCACGTAGATAACTCTTTCGGGAATTCGTTAATTTTTACAAAAACTAATACTTTAGGCACACATTTTTTTTTGGAAGCTTGTAGAAAAAGAAAAGTTAAAAAGATCATACATGTAAGTACAGACGAAGTTTATGGTGAAAATCTTTCTAAACCATATAAAGAAAATCAACTACTCAATCCGTCAAATCCCTATTCTGCATCTAAAGCCGGTGCTGATATGATGGTGAATGCATATAAGAAATCCTATAAAATGAATATCATTACTGTAAGAGCAAACAATATTTATGGTACAAGGCAGTATCCTGAGAAGTTGATTTCAAAATCAATTTATAACTTTATTAGTAATAAAAAGATGACTGTGCATGGAAAAGGAAACAATTACAGATTTTATCTTTCTGTAAATGATTTCTGCCAAGGAATAATTCAAATAATATTTAAAGGAAAGTCTGGTCAAGTTTATAATATTGCATCAGAAAAAAAATTTAAAGTTATCGAAGTTATAAAAATTATAGCAAAATATTTAAATAAAAACTTTAAAAAAAATATTAAGTTTGTCAAAGATAGACCATTTAATGACAAAATTTATAAAATAAATTGTAACAAAATTAAAAGTTTGAATTGGAGCACAAAACATAATTTAGAAGATGATCTTCCTAAAATCTGTCGATGGTACAAAAAAAACATTAATTATTTTAAAAAGTGAAGATAATTTTATTGTCATTTAGTGATTATAAAGGGGGAGCATCAATAGCTGCGTATTCAATTTTTAAATCAATAAAAAAAAGAATGTATTATTCTTAACTGTTTACAAAAAATTTAAAAGTTCTAGAGAAATTTACTCTTCAATAAAAAAAATTTACATTTTTAAATTAAGAGTCATAGAAAAAATCTTGATTTATTTTTTCAGTAAAAAAAAATTTCATCAATCATTGAATATTTTCAACACTTTTACTCAAAAAAAAATATCCAAACTGTCACCTGATTTAATTAATATTCACTGGATAAATAGATCGATGATTTCACTAAAAGAATTAATATCATTTAAAGAGAAAATAGTTGTTTCGCTACATGACATGTGGTTTATCAATTCAACAGAGCATTATTTTATAAAAAAAAAAAAGGAAAATTTACTTTCAAAGTATTGCTTAGACCAAAAAAAAAAATTTTTGTATAAAGATAATGTTTATTTTATTACTCATAATAATTGGATGTACAATAAGTTAATTCAATTTCATCCAAAATTAAAAAAAAAAATCTTTATTTCAAAATATTATCCTATCGATACAAATTTATTTAAACCAAGAAATAAAAAAAAATTAAGAATTAAATATAAAATACCTATTGATAAAAAAGTTGTATTATTTTCAGCGCAAGACACAAGAGATGAAAGAAAAGGTTTTGATTATTTTGAAAAAATACTAAAAATTTTGTCAAACGATGATAGATTTTATTTTATAACTATTGGAAAAAATAATCCAAAACTTGAAAATTATAAAAATTATAAGCATGTAGAATTTTTAGCTAATGACAAAACTTCAGATTTTTATTCTCTTTCAGATGTATATATATGTAGCTCTATAATTGACAATCTTCCCTTAACGATTTTAGAAGCCCTGTCTTCAGGTAATTTGGTTATAAGTTTTAAAAATGGTGGAGCTGAGGAATTATTAAAAAAGATTGGATATACTTTCAAAATATCAGAAATTTATAAAATTGTGAAATTATTAAAAAGAATAGATAATGATTTAATTAAAAAAAAGTCAATACTTGCCAGAAAATTTGCCTTAAAAAATTTTAGTTACGAAAATTCAAAAAAAAATTATTTAAAAATATTTAATAAAGTTCTTAAAGAAAAAAATTAATTTACTTCATTTTTTTTGCTGGGTTTCCAGTATATTTACCAGGTTTTGTAATATTTTTAGTAACAACTGAACCAGCACCAACCACAACATTCGAACAAATAGTTACCGGCAGGATTGTGGAATTACTTCCAATAAAAACATTGGAATTAATTTTGGTTTTAAGCCATTTTTTTTTATCACCTAAGGCTGGTTTTCCACTTTTAAATTTGTCATTAATAAACATAACTCCATGACCAACAAAACAATTATTACCGATCTCAACTAATTCACATATGAAAGAATGTGATTGAATTTTAGTGTTGTGACCAATCTTAACGTTTTTTTGAATTTCAGTAAATGGACCTACAAAACAATTATCTCCAAATTTACATTCATAAATATTAACTGGATTTATAATTTTGAGGTTTTTGCCTTTTTTTATTTTAATTATTTTCGATTTTAATACTTTCATTTTTTAATTCTTTGATTTCAATTAATATACAAATATTTTTTATAAAGTTATATTTTAATAATTAGACTTATTTTTGCTTAAATTAGTGTTTTTGTAAAAGCTATTAAAGTGGTCTAATCTTAATTTGACGTATATTGCAAAATATATACAAAATAAAATTATAGAAAGTTCACCAAGTTGAAGTTTTTCTAAGATAATTCCGTTTACACAATAAAATACATGTATAAATACACAAATTATAACAGCTTTTAATTGTCCATGCTTATAAGAGAATATATTGAATATGAAGTTTAAATCTCTTGAAAATATGTTTTTTTTGATTTTAATTCTTATCAGGTTAATTGATAAAAATTCATAAACAAAGAATGCTAGAGGCCAAATCACAAAGGCAGGTCTTAAAACTGTATCAGCTTGTGATAAATATGTGGCCAAAAAAGACACAATAAATCCTAATCCTAAACTTCCAGAATCACCCATAAATTGTTTAGGTAAGATACCAAAATTAAAAAAAAGAAAAATTATCAAGTAAATTATTATTGATATTAAGATGAAATAAAGTTCATCTTGTGTAAAATAAATAAAATATATTATAGATACTAAGGATAATGAACCAAGTAATCCATCAAGTCCATCAAAGTAGTTGAATGAGTTTATTAGAAGTAAAAAACATAAAATTGAGAAAGGGGCAGAAAAAAAATATAAATTTAAATTTTTATTAAATAAAAAACCTAATGAATTGATTTGCACAACTTCAACTACAAAGAATGACAGTAATATAAATAATAAAAATAATTTTGTTAAAGGTGTAAAATTTAGTAGATCGTCTATAAAGCCAAAAAATATAATTAAAATTAGAAATATCAAAAAATAAAATAATTGATAATTTAATTCTAGAAAAAATATATTAAGAACTATGATTGGTATTAAGGCAGTTCCAGCAGTTTTAGTGACTTTTCTTTTATGAATTTTTTTTTTATCGGGTAAGTCATAAAAATTAAAAAAGGCAGAAATTTTTCCAACAATATATATTCCAGACAAAGTACAGGTTAAGAATATAAATAATGTGGCTATATCCATATTTTACTTAAAATTGATTTATTTTAAAAATAATTTTTTTGGTTTATTTTAAATTATATATTATATGAAATAATGAAAAAAAATACTAATATTAAACTTAATTCATTAAATAAAATTGATTAACTTAAAAAAAAAAAATAAATCCATTAGAGACTATTTTATATTATTTAGTAATATTTTTTCCCGTCTTCTTCTTATTAAGATCATTTGTATTAAATTTTATGCTTATAATAATTTCCTTAATTTTTTTATTTTTATCATTTAAAGTTAAATATAATTTTTTACAGAAAAAATATAACATCTTCTTACTTATATTTTTTTCTTACATAATTCTGTTAAATTTAATTTTAAATCAAAATAATGAAGATTTAATAAAAAGTTTTTTTTTACTTAAATTTTTTTTTTTATTTAACTCAATTATTTTTGTTTACTCTAGAATAGATAAAAAATTTTTAATAAAAAATTTAAATTATTTATTAATTTCAATTTTAATTATTTCAATAGACTTTTTTACACAATATATAATTGGGCATAATTTATTAGGGTTTAAACCACATCATTGTGATTTGAATTTTGAAAATTGTCAAAGATATTCAGGGCTCTTTGGCTCAGAATTAGTTTTAGGAGGTTATTTTTCTACAATAATATTTTCTTTATTTTTGTTATTAAAAATTTTAAAAAAAAATAGTTATATAAATTTACTTCCAATTTTTATTTTAATAATCGTTTTTTTATCAGGTGAAAGATCTGCTTTTTTGTTGAGCTTTATATTTTTAATTACATTTTATTTATTAATAATAAAATTTAATATGAGGAATATAATTTCTATTTTTTTTATAATTTCTATCTTAATAACCTCAATTAATTTTCTTGCTAAAGATACCACCAAAGCTAGATATTATAGTGACATAAAGTCATTACTGAACTTTGATCAACCAAGTTTAATAGAAACACTAAAATTAACACCTTGGGGACTACATTATGATGCGAGTATATCAATTATATTAGATAAACCTTTATTCGGTAATGGACTTAAATCATTCAGAGTAAAGTGCAAAAAATATGAAGTAGAGGAAAAAGAAATAAAAGGTTATAGAGTTTGTTCCACTCATCCACATAATTTTCATTTAGAAATATTAATCGATACTGGTTTATTGGGATATTTATTATTCTTGATGTTTGTATTTTATATTATTAAAGATTTAAAAAAAGAAAATATCAATAAAAATTTAATGATTAATTTTATAATATTTTTTATTATAATTTTTATTTTTTTACCAAGGCCAACAGGTTCAGTTTTTAGTACTTTTTTTGGCGCAATTTTCTGGTATTTCCTAGGTTCGTTGTTTGGATATTCCAAGCTGATTAAATCTGAAATTAAAAATTTTAAATAAATAATTTAATTTTTACAAATATATTATATTGAATATTAGTTTTTTTTCGTATTTTAATTTTTTAGTATTAACACCGTATTTATAATTTGTGCATGGCGCTAAACCATAAAAGCACTCATTTTTACTATAATAGACTGTAAAACTTTCAGATAAATAAACTTTATTATATTTAATATTGTATTCTTTTTTATCAATAAAAATATGATCAGGTATGAAATTTCTTATATTATAATTGATTTGGTATCTAACAACTTGTTTAGAAAGAATTATTATTAAACTTAAAGGTATTAATATTTTACAAATCCTTTGAAACTTTGCTTTATTTATAAATTTAAAACTCCAAATTAAGGAGGTAAAAATTAATAAAACTAAATATGAGTATCCATATCTATAAACTGAAAATTTAAGAAAAAAAGTAATAGAACCAATTATTGATATTAGGATTAATAAATAATATTTGTCATTCTTAATAAAATTATTTAGAGATTTTTTTTTAATATTAATTAGATAAAATAAGATTAATATTAAAAAAATTATGTATGGTAAAAGAATTTTTGTTATATATTTAAAGTGAATACTCATCCAAGATTCTACCCACTTAAAATTTTTTGTGAATTCTTCCATGGAAATAGCTTTATTCACATTTTGAGGCCACGCTTTTGCCCATGCGTCTGCCTCTATATTGGCACTCTCAACTAGATGTAAATTTGTCCATTTCAAACTTTCAAAACAAGTAATTTTCATTGGGAATAATAAACATCCACTAATAAAAATATTTTTAGATATCCATAAAAAAAATAAAAGAGTTGGAACACTAAATATAAAATTTAAAAGATAACTTCTCTTTTGAACTAAAAGATATAAAGGTAGAATAAATGTAAATATAAAAAAAACTTTGTTCAAAAATAAGTAAACTGTATATAAATAAATATTATGTATATTTTTTAGGGAATTTTTTTTGTAGTATAAAAATTTTGATATAAGATAAAAAAATAGTAGATGTGCAGGCGCGTCGTTTCCAAACTCACTGTATCTATTAATCTTATAAGTAATATATATCAATATGAAAATTGAGAATATTTTTCCAACAGAAATATCTTCCTTTTTTTTTGAAAGTTTGTAAATGTCATATAAAAAATAGAGGTATATAAATGAAAAAATAACCGAGATAGGAATAATCAATCCTTCTTCACCAGTAAAAATATTCAAATTAAATGCGGATAAGTATTGAATTATCGAAATATGTCCAAACCTTGTATGTAAGTTTGTTAATCCAATAATTATATTTTGTTCATTTAAAATCTGAGTATATGGTAAATGATATAAACCTGCATCAGGCCTATACTCATTGTCAAATAGTATAATTATAAATGATAAAATAGTTACTACCAATATAAAAAAATAATCAAACTTTTCTAAATTAAATTTTAAGAATAAAAAAGCAAAGAAAATTGTTAACAAAAATATTGTATTAACAATTAAACTAAGAGGAAAAAAAAAAATTTATTATTAGAGGCAACAAAGAAGCACTTATTATTCCTACTATTGATGTGTCTATTAAGTTTGTTCCTTTATATTTAAAAATTTTATATACTGTTAACTTTCCTAAAATTATATAAAATAAAACTGTGATTAGTACTTTTAAAAAAAAAAAAATCATAATTTGTTTATGAAATTAAGTATTATAATACCACTTTTCAATGAAAAAAATACAATTGTTCAATTATTAGATCAAATTGAAAAACAGAATTATATAAAAAAACAAATAATAATTGTCAACGATTGCTCAACAGACAATTCACTAGATGCGATAGGCTCATTTAAATTTTTAAGCGAAAAATTAGTGTTGAGTCACAATACAAATTTGGGCAAAGGTGCATGCATTAAAACTGCAAAAGAATATGTAAATGGAGATATTGTTATTATTCAAGATGCAGATCTTGAATATGATCCCCAAGATTATAAAAAATTAATAGAACCTATATTAACAGATGTATCAAAAATAGTTTATGGATCTAGAGTTTTGGGAAAAAAAAGGTATCATAACGCAAAAAATTTTATTTCAAGATCAAGAATTTTCTTTAATCATTTCCTAACTAAATTATCTAATTTTATTAATGATCAGAATCTTACTGATGCTCATACTTGTTACAAGGTTTTTTCAAAAGACATTTTTTTAAATTTTAAACTTAAAGAAAAAGGTTTCGCCTTCTGCCCAGAAGTGAACTCAAAAGTAGCAAAATTAAATCTTAAGATTAAAGAGGTAGAAATTAATTATAATGGAAGAACATATTTGGAAGGAAAAAAAATTGGTATTCTGGACGGTGTTTGTGCAATATTAGCATTGATAAAGTATGGACTGTTAAAACTAGATTAAATTAATTTTAAAGTTAATATAAAAGATCAACAAAAATTTTAAATATGTCTTTATCTATTATTACAACAGTTCTGAATAATGAAAAATTCATATATGATTGTGTAAATTCTGTCAAAAAACAAAGATTTAATAAAAAATATGAGCATATCGTAGTAGATGGTGGTTCAAATGATAAAACATTAAAGATCCTAAGAAAACTTAAAAAAGAAAATAAAAATTTAAAAATATTTGAAAAAAAAAAATTAGGAATTTATCAGGGAATAAATTACGCAATTAAAAAATCAAAATATAATTATATAGGAATATTACATTCCGACGATTTTTATAAGAATAAAAATGTTTTTAAGAATATTTTAGATGAATTCAAATCAAATGATAAGTTATTGTCAATTCATTCAAATATTGAATTTGTAAAAAGAAATAATAAAAAAAGAATTGTAAGATTTTTTAAATCAGAGAATTTGAAAAGTGAAGATTATGTAAATTGCAAACATCCTCCACACCCATCTTTATTTGTTAACAAAAAAATTTTTAATAATTTTGGACTATACAATACCAACCTCAAAATTGCTTCAGATTTTGAGTTTATGTTAAGGGTATATGGAGTAAATAAAGTTCATTCAAAATACATTAATAAAACATTTGTTGTTATGAGAACAGGAGGAACTAGTAATAAAAATCTATTTAATATTATACTTTCAAATTATGAAGTTTATAAATCATTTAAAATCAATAGAATGAGAGCAAATATATTTCTTATCTTAAACAAAATATTATCTAAAGTTGTACAAATAAAATTTTAAATCAATTGACTATAAATAGCATGTATAATAAATGAATTAAATTAAGATTTATTTAAAGTTAGATGAAAAAAAAAGCTTTAATTTTTGGAGTAACTGGTCAAGATGGATCATATCTGTCAAAGTTATTATTAACGAAAGGATATATTGTTCATGGTGTAAAAAGACGATCGTCTCAATCAAATACTTATAGAATAGATGATATATATTCTGATCCCTTAATAAAAAAAAACAATTTTTATTTACATTACGGGGATGTAACAGACTCTACTGCTGTTTTCAGTGTAATAAAAAAGGTTCTTCCTGATGAAATTTATAATTTAGCAGCTCAATCACATGTTGCGGTTTCATTTGAGTCGCCTGAATATACTGCTGATGTTGATGCTATCGGAACATTAAGACTATTAGAGG
>MDTB01173460.1_pt1 | contig 46164 bp, 51 predicted proteins | sample 811161 | NCBI WGS metagenome assembly MDTB01 (sample SAMN05326650, study PRJNA326480) | marine metagenome | isolation source: seawater | place: Mediterranean Sea | collected 2009 | reverse complement strand
CCAGGAGGAGACCAAACCCAGGAGGAGACCAAACCCAGGAGGAGACCAAACCCAGGAGGAGACCAAACCCAGGAGGAGACCAACCCGATCCATTCATGTCGACGGCTCGTGACACGGAGATTTTCGAGAAGAACAGGATCGCGGGAGAGAAGTGGCTTGCGCGCTTCGGAAGTCGCGCAAGCAAGATCACTGGAGATGTGCTGGACGGTGTGGAGGTCAAGGACCCACTCACCGTTCCAGTTTTCGTCACGCAGGTCGGTCTCGTTCATGTTGAGCTCCGTACTCTACTACTCGACAAGAACTGGCGAAACGGGGTTTACGCCAGCAAGCGAAACCAGGCGAAGGTCCTGGATGACACGTTCATGGTGTATCCCATCTACGAGTTTCTCCAGAAAGCCAACGACTCCTCCGTGGCGTGAATACGGTTCTCGTCGACGCGGTTGAAGGCTGAGTAAATTTTCGTGACATAAAAAAAAGAATGCAGTCTGATGCCGAACGTACTTTAAATAATCTGAACATATTAGCTGTACTATCGCAAAACGATAAGCTTCTGACCAATGATGACACGTTCGATATTCACGCACCCACGACCATGCGCGCCATGTATAGGTTTTGGAGTGGAGAAAAACGTTCCACAAATATACAACGTGTACGCATATGTGTTAGAAGTGCGAAGGACTACATATGGAGGTCTTTGGAAGAAGTAAACGCAATGGGAAGTACATCATGCCCTCCCTCACCGGAAAGTAGCACCAACGGTGATTTTCATTTGATAACTCCCGACAGCACAATGCACTTGAAACTGAAAACAACACTAATGCAACATCTGCGCATGTCCGATGCCTTGAAGCGCTCCCAAAAAGGCATACATAATCTTTTACAGACGTATAGAGACGACCCCGCACTGACTAGTCAGGTTCAGGTGATTGTGGATGAGATAAGTGACTTTCTTGCTGTGACTGATCAGCAGTCTGTGGCGTTGAGACGCCGTTACGGCGTGACCTCTGAGCCAGAAGAAACAGAACACAAAACTCTGACACAGACAAGCCAGAATCTATAGATTCCGCCAAACATATCGGAGAGGCCGGTCCATGGTTATCCCATCTTTGTCTCAATGTGGCCAAGGCGCGCCTTATGTTACATTGCATTAAAGCTGCACTTATTTCTTCCGAGGTGTAAGTTTTGACGTTGGCGTTCATCTTCTTTCATCATCAGTATGTTAAAGTTTTATAGCAATGTAAACGACACACGATGATCACCGAGTGTGAAAACCCAAGCTCGTACGACGAACGCGTAAGACTTGTCCATGAGTGGCAGCGCTATTACAAGATGGAACCGCGCAAGGACAGCAAGCTTACGGAGATGTTTGCGAGTGGAAATCTGAACATGTTTCCGGATCAGGTGGCAAGAGAGCTCATGGCAACAGATTTCATTTACAAGTACACATTGTATGGAGAACTGATTGAGGAGTTCATGAGGAAGGTCGCTGGTCGTCTGAAGTGTCAGTATGATTTGACGTGGACTTCCACATGGAACATCGTACGTTTTTATGCACCAATTGGTCTCAAGTTGATCTGCCTTCTTCAGACTCAAAGAGTTATTCCTCAGTACATGCCCACCCCGGAAGAAAATGAAGCGGACGTATTCTCTCCGTCATCTGCTCCTGATGAGCCGACGTACCCTCGCATCCCGTCCACGTTGTCGTCTATGGATTTAGACACCTCTTCACCTTCGACTTCGTTCGATTGACCTTGCATTGGCCCGAGAAGATTGCACTTTGGTTTGGGGGGATGATTTGGGCGGTTTCTCGACCGACACCTTCTTCTCGACCTCGATCGACACTTTCTGTAAATTATTCGACGCTGGTGGAGGGGCACTAAGTGGAACACCCGTGACCACTTTCGGATTGTCTTGATACTGTCCGGCCCTTTCGGGGATGTAGTAAATTCTTTTTTGCCGAGTTTCACTCCTTAGGTAAAAGAATATTGCTGCACCAATTGCACCCACAATCAGCACCACACCTACAAGTAATGCGACAATCACAATTACAGAGTTATCGTCCGGTGTTGTGTCCGGTGATTGTGGAGTTGATGGAGGTAATAACGGAGGCGAAGAGGATGAAGAGGGCGGGGGAGGCGAAGAGGATGAAGAGGGCGGGGGAGGGTGTAATGGAGAAGGAGGGTGCAAGGGAGAAGGAGATGGATTCGGAAGCGAAGGTGGATTCGGAAGAAACGATGTGCAAGCGGTAGTTGCTTCGCAGAAAGCAATGAGAGGAGCATGAAGATCTCCACAATCGCCACCATTGTCCACTACCACACTCAACTCCGAGTAATAGTACGATAAATTACATGCCCCTTGAGGAATCATGGTATTGTACGCAGACGTTGTAATGTAATTTGTTACATAAAGACGACACCCGCCGTTCCAATACAAGTCAGAAGTGGATAGCATAGTACCTGTCATCCAGGGAGAAGATTTTTCCCATGAATGCCAATTTCCGCGAACGTAACTTATTGCGCTTTCACAAGGTTCGTACATGCACGGGTGGATGGGGGGGTTGTTACACGCCGAAGGAAGCGGCGGCCACGGTGGTGGTGGAGAGGCCAGAGGCGGATATGGAGGGGGGAATGCGAGTGGTGTGGATGTTTTACACAGACATGTGGTCTGCGGCGAGCATGTGCTTGTACTCACAAAAACATTCGACCACAAGAGAGCTCCATAGCTCTTGTATATGCAGTATGGAGGATCTATAAACCCTGTAGAAGCGGACGATGTCGTGTCTGCTTTTCCTAAAGCACTCGCGGCAACATCACACTCTTGCTGTGTAAAAATGTCGAATAGACCACTTGTAACGCACGTGCCGCTGTCGATCTCTTGATAAAGGGCCGGACTCGAAGGAGGTGGATGAGAAGAGGCGACCGAGTAATAAATGCAATCGGACGAACCCAATGTTGGATAAGTCGAAAAGTAACCACATCCGCCTCCAGAATTGCATACAGCATAGTTTTGCATGACATTTGTATCTGTGGAACATCCATGACCGGGGGGAGAACCCTGGCAGATACCTACACAGTTGTTGAAGTTGGCCGGTGTAAGAGCGAACAGAGAAAACCACATTGCTTTGACCCCTACACAATGAAAAAAATATAATACATTGAACAATATTATGCCAACTGAAGTCCACACAATTTGTTTTCACACAAGAGATGCCGTCGAAAGGGATGATTCGAGAATGGTGTTCGAGTTACCCATGCATCGCTTGCGAACACCGGCCGTGAAAATAGCACTCGGAAGTATGGAATTTCCCATGGTACAATGGACAATAGAAAGCGATTGGAGTCGGATATGGATGAGTGAAGGTATACGAGTTCATGGAGGATCTAATGAGCTAAGTATGTTGGTTCGAGGTGCGTCTGAAAGAGTTGATCCGCCCATGCCGACCGTTGTAGGGATTCCTATGCGACTCAATCCCATTGTTTCTGTAAAACGTACATCTAATTACGTGGAGTTTGAATGCAAAGAACCTCATTATCTTTGGGGATCCGATGGTGCGTGCCTCATACCCCTTTTTACAAAATGGGGGAGTGAGGTGCGTGTTGTTTCGTGTACTGCGGGAGACATATCTTTGAACATCGCTTCTCAAGATAACGGAATCGCCAAAGTATCGGAGACCGTGTTTGCTGTCCAAGGTGAATATCTTTCAAAAATAGTGGGCAGCGTTGCATGGAATGAACAGCCATCGTTTCTGTTTACGAGTGCCATACCGGGTCCTTCTCATCTATGTGAATTACTGACACTATCGGCTCGTGGTGCGATTTTCGTACACGGAGCAACAAGCTCGGAGTCTCAAAGTGATACATCGAGCAAAAGTAGCAAGTCTAGCGCTACAGTATCTGTGGGGCAGGAAGTTGTATTCAAGTACGATTCCCTAAAAGACCACGTAAACGTAGAAACGAGATTCGAAAAGGGCAGCGTCGTACGAATTTTGCCGTCTCCACTTTCCGGTCTTTTGGGGACTACCACTTCTGCAATTCGTCTGGCGAGCGATCATGAAACTCTCCCGTCTGGCCCGACAAACATGTGGGATTACGTCACCATCCCAACCGGGTTTTATGCCCCTTGTCACCGCCCCATGTGCACTGGTCAACCCATGCGTTTCGGTACTGAAGTCGAGAGTTCCATAAACAGATTGTATTTTCCGCTTCCCGGGTCCCAAGACAATCGAATGCAGGCTTCTCCTTCTACACCTCACATGATAGTGTTCGTAGATCCATGGTCTAAAACGAACATGTGTCCTATTCCATGCGGTAGATACTCTCCGGATCAGTTGTGCCTTCATCTGGAAGCTGAAATGACTAGAACTTGTAAAGGAAGAGCATCGTTTTCAGTCAGTTACGACGAAGAGGAAGAACGCTTCGTATTTGCATGTGAGAAAAGACGTCCGGATGGACGTGTCGTTCCTGCGGTTTTTTCGATTCTATTCAATCACCCTCTCAGCACGGAGTCTGCCAGATTCGGGTTTCCTGCACAACCATGCATAGGCGCTGCTTCGTATACATCTACTGAACAAGTTCACATACCCCGCGCCGACCTAAGGACTGGAGAAGAGAAGCGTTTTTTATCGAACCTCTTACGCGTGAGCGAAATAGGACCTCAAAAGCGATTTCGCATACACGCCACTAGCACACCAACTATGACGGCGTTGATGTGTAAACGTGAAGACGGGAGATGTACACTGCGTACGCACGTAAACGGTCTCCCATATTCTCACGGGTATCAACTCGGAGACATTGTGAAAATATTCCCACCTGCCGCGAGTGTCAGCCTCATGGAGCCCAACGAGGACAAGACAGAATGGAAGGAAGAAGAGTATCCCGCGTGCGCTCCCTTTGAGTACGATCTCTCCGCGGTCGTGATTGCGACAGATTCTGAAGACCCATCGACGCTCATGCTGTTCATGCCGTTCGTAGCTGACGTCGGCACTTGCGTCCAGGTGATGACAACAGGACCAGAGCCGTTCAACTTGTGCTTTAGCCGGTCTCGTCCCAAGAGTATCGATCCTTACATTCTCGGGTTTCCTGAGAAGAGCATACAGTGGGGCATAGATGGAAGTCTAAACACCGGAGTCTGTAAGATACCGCCGTTTGATGCTCCCAACACCCATTCCCTCGACCATCCGGATTATGTGTTGATCACGCTCAACGAGTCGTCGGGGGCGTCGTTGGAACACCACTATGACGGAGAATCGAAGCACGTATTTTGTAAACTCTCTTTGTACCCTCTGTTTCGAGAAGAACGGATGCTCCCACGTGACGCGATGCTTCAACGTTCGACATTCTCACGTTTCGAACTCGCCTTTTGGAATCCAGACATGAGAAGGCCATACAAATTTCACGGTGCAGAGTTTTCGTTCTCTCTCAACTTCATATCTGCCCTCCCCGGAGGAGAGTAAATCTTTTGGGTGTTACAGTTGTAAGATATGCGAGTGCAAGAATGTTTCGTCAGCAGGTTGGGAATCAGCTGTATTTCCGAAGGTCCGCGCATCTCATACGACCACGTTATTATATACGTTTCGTTACGATTGCTTGAAGTTGTTGTAGCTGACGTTGTATCCAAACTCAGTGCGTCCAATGTCACGGAGTGCATTCCAGAGGTTGCATTTATGCATCTCCAAAATGCGTAAGAGTATCTGGAAGCTTCTTCTCAATCCTTTTGCGGATTCAAAATTAGAAGAAATGGGAGTTTAATAAAAGGTGTAAGTCGCGATATGCGACGGCATAAAGTAATGAAAAAAAAAAACATTACCGACAATAAATCAGAAAGGAGTGTGACGTGAATGACGACGATAGATGTTGCCCACGTTGCTGCTACGAACGCGGAGAAAGCGAGGATTGAAGCCGCCATTGCAACATTAGAAGACCAAATAGGAGGAAGAATAAGGAGCACATTATCAACACCAGAACTCAGACACGAGTTGCAAAAAAGAAAAGACGAGCTCATTGTGGTAAATTTCGAATGGCTTAAAATGAACTCAGTGTGGCAGAGAGAACTTGAAAGGGCAGAGAAGGACGCCGAAGACGCCCGGGCCAGGTTAGAGATATCTTTAAAGGCCGAGGAGGAGAAGGCAAAGTTGATTGCACAGTTCGAAGCGAAAAAGCAGGCGGCCGCCGCAGCCAAGGCCAAAGCGGAGGCCACGAAGAGGAAAGCCCGGGATGCGAGGGAAGTAGTGATGAAACAGCGTGAAGCAGCCACCATTGCTGCCCTTGAAAAACGTGGTGGTTACAGAGGTACAGCCGCTAGAAGACGGAACACAAAAAGAATACGAAACACGAAACGGAAGAAAAGTCGAAGGCGTTCCAGACGAAGCAGGCGCAACTCTCGCAGGTAAATCAGTGTGGATCATTCTGCACTTTCTGATGAGAATTAACGTCTACGGAGCATTGGCGTTGCAGGTGCCATGGGAAGAGCCTGCATGGTGTACGTACCCGGCATAGGTTGAGCCATCGCAGAAGGCATTCCCTTTGGCGCAGACGAAATGGGCATGATAAAGTTTGCCATGGGGATCTGTGACGACGCGGGTTTTGCGGCTGAGACCGGATACGCCTTCGCCCGCTTCGGTGAGGACTTGGGGGATCTGACTGGGGGGTTGCGACATGTGAGCGAACCTGACTTTGTAGATGCGGGTACACAACCTTGAGACTCACACGCATCCCTACTCGTCTTGAATTGTGTGCATCGAGACGCAGTTTTAGGAGTCCGAGGAGAGGCAGGCCGCGTCTTGGGAGATCCTTTGGACCCTTTGGGAGATCCCTTCGATCCTTTGGGAGACTTTTTCGGGGTTCCCTTCCCTCCCTTTGGGCTCTTTTTGGGAGTACCCTTCATAGCAGTAATCTTTTTGGGCTTCGGAGACCCAGTAGGTTTCGGAGCCGCTTTCTTTTTGGGTTGAGGAGGGGATCTACAAATGCTCGTCTTTTTCCCATCTTTACCAGTGCGCTCCATGTACTTACATCCCGCTTCCTCACAGGAAAACTTATTGGTCTTGTATTGACCACAGTGGTTCTTTTTCTTCATTTCTATTCCGAATCCCTCTCCGAACAAGTCGTGTCCCCCTTCCGTGCCTTCGACCGCTTCCGTCTGCTTGACCATCGCATCCATGTTCATACCGGCGTCCTCCTCAACATCCGCATACTTCGGTTTGAACTGATCAGTACTATGATCGTATTCATAGTCTTGTTCAGCCTGGTCGGCTATCGCTTGAATCTTATCCATCATATCCGAGTAGGCCTGATGTTTAGTGGACTTGGGTGGTTCACGACTTGTCGGATCGGGGCCCATGTCATCGTCGTCACCACTAAAAGAAATGACAGGCTTCTTTCTCTTTTTGGTGCCCGCAGCCAGGTTTTTTTTCTTGGCCTTGATTTCCGCTAGCCAGTCCATTGTAAGATTTTGTCTATTGTGAAATAAAAAATTGCTTGAAATACAAAATGTCAGAATATCTAACCGAGCGCCAAAGAGAGCATTTGAGACTAAAAGAAATATTCCCAGATCATGACGATATGCTCCCCTGTCCGCAATACGAAAAGGGTGAATGTACTAGAGGGAAACGAATCAATCGATGCAAGTGGGAACCTACCACAGAAAGTTGTACAGATGTACACAACCAACGCATTTCTATTGATCCTAGGGCACAATATGTGACAGATCTAAGACACAAAGACTACATATCCACACCGCGTTACAAGCGCGAGACTGTTTGGAGGCGTCATAAACTGAATACAATGCCTTCTTCTCCTACAAAAAGAAAGCGCTTCACGTCTCCAAAGGGAAGGAGATCGCCAAAGGGGTCGCCAAAGGGGTCGCCAAAGGGGTCGCCAAAGGGGTCGCCAAAGGGGTCGCCAAAGAGGTGGAACTGTGGGCGGTGCACTTTCAAGAATGCATCGTCCAGGAAGCGGTGTGAAATGTGTAGAAAAGGCAAACCCAAAGTATGAAGAGAAGAAGAATTTACTCTTATTCGACTGGCAGAAAATGCGTAAATGTATGATACTGGTATTATCATTACTATATCGTGGAGATCTGTTACTTTTCCGTGATCTTCTCTAGCGTGACCTTCTGGAAGATCTAGACATCTTTGTATTATTCAAACTTTTTTTTTATTTCAACAGTCCCCAAAAAACTTTTTTGACCACTTTAAATACGACGTGTCGTTTTTACAATATACCTCCAATCATGTGACAAGAGTAATTGCCGTATAAGCATACGCACCTGAGAAATAGTTTCAATGTCCGCTATATCCAGCACAAAGTCGAACGGTTTGGACATTATGTTTGCGCTCCCTTCTCCGCCTATGAAGATAAGTTGTCCCTGATCTATACGAGCCGTGAGAACACCCTTGATATTTCTTTGGGTGTTTGACTTGTACACGTGCACGTGGTACGTTTTCCCATAATTGGTGAGTTGGCAAGAGTTCAAAATGAGTTCGTCCAGCGAGTGACACAGCCGCGACATAATTTACTATTACTACGTCGGATAATAATACTTGTTGTACAAGAACTCTGAGATGTCGGAAGCATTAAACGTGACCGGCCATTTCTGATGGACGCACGTGTTGTACCATCGACCGGACCCCGGTATGATCGGACCAAGAGTCGTCATCCAATCTCGCTCATGATCGGTTCTGAAGGTACATGGTCCTCCGTGTAACTCGGGATCTCCAACAACCGTGATGAAGACGTGGGCAATCTCTTCCCAACCCAAATGATCATATTGGATGTAAAACAAGTCTTTCAAAGGCGTTCCCTGGGGCAGCGACGATACATTGAGAGTAAGTGTAGTCCAGTTCCTCACGATCGCTACATAACCTTTTGCGCGCATGTAATTCTTACAGGTAGAAAGAGAGGGAGCTGTACATGTCGGTAGCTCATTCCCGTAGGCATCGTTGCTGAAGCCATCGTTTCCCACGTTGCGATCCTGAAATGGTATGGTATACGATAATGACGAATCCACTGTGATGGTGATGTTTCCTCTGTCGGCACTCCATATGATGAGCTGGCGTAACCCGTATGATTTGGGACACTCCCTTGATGCAGTCGAGAAAATAGAGGACGGTGTACATGCGGAATCATCGAATGCGATGTGAGCCCCATACGGACCCGTAAGAAACGCCGTTTTGTCATCCGTTGTGACAAGAATCGACGTCTGTGTGGAGGCATCCGAAGCCTCATCAATAATTTCGGGAATGTTAATGCACTCTTTGAATAAATAATGAGGCTGGCACAAAGAACCGAGGGATAGTGCACCGGTGTTGCAATGGTGATTTGCTCTGAGCGAAGTGGTGGTAAACGTGGTGGATTTGAACTCGAACAACCCGTTGCCTCCGGGAGCATGACCTCCTCCTGTCATTATGCAGTTTTCGCAAAAGGGTCCCGTATGTCGCCCTCTCCACCACATTTTTGAATACATGTTATGAAGTGTGCTATTCTTAACGACGACATCACCATGAGCGTACCATCCGAAGCCGAATCCCGTGTTGTACTCTTTGTGTCTATTAAATACGTTTGTAACTCCGTTGTCTGAACCGTCCACTACATTTACGGGAGCACAATCACTCCAGTCTTTCACGAACCCCCCTGTGCTCGTAACACCGGTATCCACGCGTGAGAGCTCATGTGGATACCCTATATTCACATAATATCCGAACCCTGCACAGTTATGAAACACATTGTCATCGAATGTCAGCGACTGTGTCATTTTAGGGCATACGTAGTTGTAGGCTCGATCTTGCCCCGTAGATGATCCTTGATTGTGAAAATGACAATTATCTGAATTGTAAATATGATTCCCTATTATATGCTGACTCGCTGTATACATGTACAGTGCCGATTGCTCATTGGAATCTCCGTCTTTTTGTGACGCAACACAGTCCTGACACTCGCAATAAGCAGAACCTGTGCCCTTGCCGGTGTACACAGGACATGCGAGTACATTCGAACGAACGGTATTGTTCATTTCTTGGCCGTTTTCAAAGTATATGTAGGTACCTTTTATGTCAAAGAATACACTGTTTTGAACTGTCGCACTATGTGTTCCGTGGATCGTCAAACCCTTACTGGTACCGTCTCGCACGACAATACCATCCATTACACACTCGACACAATTGTCCAAATGATGCCAATGAAGGCAGTATTGGCCGATCAATGGACGGCCACATTTCTCTATCGCGACGTATGAAAGTGAAAATACACCGCCTTGGCGTTGTGATGTGACGATACCCTGGTGTCCACTGCGAACTTTTCCCAAGACATTGTACCTGGGATAGGTTGGTCCATATATTTTTACAGATCGCTTAAGGTTTATTACCTCTGTATTCATGGGTCTGTCGGTGCCGGTCAATGACCCTCTGTGAGATCGACCGATGGTTCCCGACAAACCTATAACACACGTTGCACTATTCACAGTTGTGATTGTAAATTCTTCGGTGGGATCCGTGTTCGTCAGAGGAGCGAGCGAAATATCGTCACCCACCTCCCACCCCTCACATTCTTCCACTTGTATGGAGCCAGATCCTATACTAGTGTCGAGGGAGAGAAGAGTCCAGGACGTTTTCGGAGTCCCAAATATTTTTACAGTACCTAAGCTGTAGATCTGACCATCGTGAAGGCATTGACTGCTCTCTATTTGGGATTCGGTGAATTGTTCCGCGTCGGTGGTGAAGGTATCCCATTCCGAAGTGCAATCTTCATGACGCAGATATATTGTGAGGTTGGACAGCGGTTCCTCCTGTGAACCTGCGTAAAAGAATGCCCCTGATTCCAAGTCGATTCGCGTTGTATTTATGATAGTGTTGTCGGACACGACGACCGTTACCCCAGATTTGATGTTCATTGAGTTTACACAGTATACGTATCCAGAAAGGGTTGTTCCTGAAATGTAGTTGCAGTATTCTTCTCCCACAGGCAGTCCCGGTGACGCTTGTGGAGGAGGTGAGGGAGAGGCGGGTGGAGACAAAGGTGGGGTGGGAGGTGCGTTTCCAACAAAACATTGTGAATTACAACCGCTGCTCGCGGGAGACAAATACCATGGATATGTGTAAGAGCATCCATTCACAGGTCCGCCCGATGAACAGACGAATGCTCCGGTACACCCGGACGAAAATCCTTCTGCATCACACGATCCAAATACATAGACGTTGTTAGCGATCGAAGTGGCCGATCCACACCTGGAAGTGTCTATTATGAATGCACTTTGCCCTCCCATGTACCCGTGGAATGCACACTCTCCACTGGCTACTCCCGAACAGTCGTTCGGTATCCAACCTACCACGTTCTGACCATATCTGAAATCGGTGTTGGTTGCGATGTCTCCTTCGACCATAGTAACGATTCCGGCACACGACGGAGATGCGGAAGTGAAGCGAAAAGGGTGACTGGCTGGAACAGAGCTGAAGTGATACCCTCCGGTACCGATCGCCCACGTGTTGGAAGACATTGGAAAATAATTCAGATAATAGACGCCATTAACTGCAGTAAGTACATTATTTGTACGAGGAAGGCAAGGAATGGGAGGAGGAGACAATGGAGGCGGAAATGATGGCGCTGGAGGAAACAAAGGAGACGGGGACAATGGAGGAAGCAAAGGAGATGGAGGAAGAGGAGATTGGGGAGGAAGCGAAGGAGATGGAGGAGGAGGAGATTGGGGAGGAAGCAAAGGTACCGGCGGTGATGAGACGGGTGGTTCAAACGAGGGAGGGGATGGTGAGTTCACAAGCGTTTCTTCTGATCTTGTAAGAACTGTTACACTCGTGTAAATACTTACAAACGCAAAAAGTATTGCGGAACATCCCACACAAACACGCCGCATATTTATTTATGTATGCCGAAAATAAATGAAATGATTCCTTCCAACATGGAATCAACTTGGGAACCACTCCGCCTCAACCATTGCACACACCTATCGTCTACCACGCCAGACCCCTCTCCACATAAAAACGTTCTCACTGCCCCTCACAATGGGTAAAGCTTCGTCTTTGGCTCTGTTGCTGTTAGTAGTGCGTTCAGGGAAAGGAGATGGGAGCCTCCGAGTAGTGGCCGTTGTGGTAGCACAGCAAAGAAGACACTGACTCGATGCCGTATGCGATGATGGCGACCGCAGTGAATGCTGCGTACGCACTGAACTCGTCCAGTACAAAGTGGATGCGGTTGCAGCGACGCTTGTTGATACACTTGGCGAACGTGTCGACGCAGCTGAGTTCGTGAAGGACGTACGCACAGCTCTTGACGAACTCGTTGTAGCAGCTGCGTCCGTCGTCGTACTTACCGGGTGACAGCTTGATGCGGAGCATGTTTGCCGGCAGAATGCCGGTCTCCTCGGTGATCCTCTGCTGAATCGCTTCTCCGTTGCGGTCTCGATCGAGGTTGCCCTGAGCGCGCTGATAAAACACGTACTTGAAGGCATCGTCTGCACAAACCAGTCCGTGCTGCAACGGCGTATGTACGCGACACTTGAAGTCATCTTGCAGACTGCGTAGAGCTCGTGTGAAGTTGGTCACGCGGACGTGGGAGTCGGTGGGCTTGTGGATGGGGTCGACGACGATGAACTGTGCATCCGCTTTCAGCATCATGTAGGTGATGATGAAGCTGATGTTGGGCAAATCGCAAACCTTCTTGCCCGCCGCCTTCTTGCCGAGGTGGATTGGGAGTATGTAGAGATCGTAGGACAGGATTTCCTGCCAGATCCCCTTCTTTGCAATGAAGTTCTTCACGCGTGTGAACAAGTCCGCCTCGTTGAACTCGGCATTCCAGAGGTCGTTGAACACCAAGGAGAAGTCGCACGTACGTGCCATGCGGAAGACATTCATCGGTACGGTCGATGCTCCAAGGTCGATGGAGTTGCTAGGACAAGGAGGAGGAGATGGGAATGGGCCAGTGAGATAGATCTCTCCGCTGACAACTCGAGGGGCGTAGTTGAGAGACGAGATGTACTTCTTCACGTCGACCATCTCTTCTTGCTTGCGTGCGAGCTCGAGCTGTTGCTGGGCAAGCTCGAGCTGCTTCTGGATCTGGGCGACCTTCTGGGCAGCTGCGAACGACATGAATGGACTTGGAGAGTTTGGTCTCTGGCGACTTGTTCGGGGTTGGTTTGGTCTCTGCCGAAACTGATTCGGTTTGGTCCCCCCGAAACGGTTTCAGCTTAGTCCTGCTTCCGTGACCGTAACAATGAGAAACTTTCTGCGTCCTGCGTCCAGAGTAACGGACGGGTCGAAAAAGTAACGGACGAGTCGAAAACGTAGCGGACGGGTCGAAAACGTAACGGACGGGTCGAAAACGTAACGGACGGGTCGAAAGTAACAAGGAGAATTGTCCTTCGAAAAGAAAATATCCATTCAAAGAGAGGGAGTTTTTACGTCGAATCCAAGCGACACAGAATTTGACGCAAAGGTGTTGGAGGAAACCAAAATAGACCCCGGAACATTGAATGTGGAGTACATAGTTGGGGTCGTGGACGCGTGTGTGACGCAAATGAGCCCTTGAGAATCCGAGGGGCGCGCTCTGTGTGTAGCGAGGCATTATGTTCGTGTGATGTAAAAAAAAGTGACCCGATCTTGGGACCCGTTTTTCTAATCGTCACCAGGTCTCCTAAAATTCAAAGAAAAGTCGTTCGTTTTTGTTGATGCATTGTACGGCTTCCCTGAGTTAGTGGTCCCAGATGCACCCGACGCTTGAACGACCGCTTGGTGAGCACCTTCTTGGATCGATTCTTGGATGTGGAGCGACGGGACCTTCTTGGCATTCGGTTAGTATCTACTTGAGAAAAAAAGAGTCGGATAATACCTGTTACAGGGCACATTCCAAATATTGGGCAACATATCATTCAATTGATAAACAATGATAGAACAAAAGTTAATGAAACTTATACGACGTACAACCGACAACTGCTCCGAGAGGAGAATAATTTGAATGTGGTCCCATGGGATAATGTGATACCAAAAACGGTACCAAAAACGGTCGTAAATGACGCCCATCAAATTATAACTATAAGTCGCGGACGACACATATTCGAATTCTGGGATGAAGAGCAATTACATGGACCAGTCTTGTTGCAAAATAAGAAACAGTCACACGACGATTCACCATCCCCCCGCCGCCGCCCATGCTACAAGGTCCTCCTCTCCTTTACGTTTCTCAACGGTTTCGAATACTTCTTTGACCTGGAGGGCACTAAGGTTCACGCCGCTAGGTAGTTCCATTTGTTTCATGTATGGTTTCACATGACCAAATAGTCCGGACCTTTTCGGGGCCTCTTTAGGCGGATCATTATTATACTGTTTCTCAACCCTATCGAATACTTCTTTGACATCGTCGGTAGTAAGGCGTTTGCCGCCTATAACCATTTCTTTCATGTGTTGTTCCAGTTGCAGATTATCAAATAGTCCTCTGTAATTTGGATCATCAAAACCATCCACTCGATACCGGACCTCCGAGGGCACTCCCTTATACCGCAACCGTTTGTGACTCGGCCTCACCTTGGACCGCCGGCGCTTGCGAGCGTTCTTCGACTGCCTGCGGCGGGACCCACGAGAGCGGCGTGATACCATTCGTGGGTTGAGTTTGGTTGTTTGTTACACCCCCCCCCTCCAAAAAAAAATCGGGTACTCAGCTACAACGAGTCCACGATTTGGTATACATCGATTTGGTTGAATTTGAGAAAGAGATCCTCCACCGGCCTCTCCCTGAGACGCTCCAAAACATGAATGTTTTTTTCATACAATTTTACAAACATGCCGAGGCGTTGGTCCAACAAGTACAAACGTTCAATAGACTGCAAACGTCCAAAAGGATTCAGCCAAAAAGCACATTGCCGTTCGAGGCTCAAATCGAAATCTCGTCGAAGACGCAGATTTCGGTCCTCCGACCGATCAGAAGACGACTTCATGAAAAAAAGGGACTCACAAATTACAGAGCTGTGGAGCCACTTTACTCCGTAAGGCTCGTTTCGGAATTGCCCAGTTCCGACTGTTCTATGTTTGTTCTAGTGGGTAGTCGAATTTCTGGCCGCATGCCACGTCTCAGAATCTTTGACAGGGTCAACCCGTGGATCACCAAGTTTGTGGATGCAGACACAGTCAAAAAAGGATTCCGTATGACCACTGCATAGCAAAGCCAGAGGGAGGCACCCATACTCACGAGCAGGGCGATCATCAATGGCAGCTTTCGCCAATTGCTTATGGCTGTGAGATGAGCAGCGATGAGTGCACTTCCCGCGCCATAAAAAAAGCGGCAGGTAACTGAAGTATAATATAATCATTGTACTGGCCATTGGTACGCGAGCAATCGTTTTGCTTCATGTATACTAGCCTTTACTGATCTATGGATGTATAAATTATTGGGCGAAAAAGTATCTCTCATGACCCATTCGGGTAAAAGATCTATGTAAGTCGAGAAAAGAGGAACGTGATTCATGATGATGGGAAGACCCCACGAACCTCGATCGCAAGTGTGAACAGCAAGATAACCGGACGGTCTCTGCTTCTTGAAGGAGTTTGAAATCGCCGAAAACAACGACGCGTAATTGATATTCACTCTGATGTGTGGAAACTCGTTGTCCCACGAATACTCAACGACCGGGGATGACATGCGTCCGGTGCCTTGAAATGGAGACCAGTCAATAAATGCACACACGAACGAACACCTTATAGCGTGGAACATGCAGCGATCGACAAGACTGTAGAGTAGCTGCTCCGCGCTTCTAACCACAGTGCTGACCAGCCATCGCGTCGTGACTTCCATTGGCATACTCATGTTGAAGAATCTCTTTTTGTTGATTTCCATCCTTCCTTCGATTGATTCTATCAAAACGCATAGATCTGTCGGAGACAGGAAGTTTTGACACAAATACGTGAACACGTCTTCTGGGAGTTTTAAAATGCAAAACTTGTTTTTTTTGAACCGAGCATACCTCTCTAAGCGGTTCCATCTTTCCATTTTCTTGTACTAATCATAAAAACTGAATAGTCAGATTCGCAGCTCTACAAGATCCGAATTTCACAATTTTTTCTTTGTCGTCTTCGGGGTTTACCAGTCCAATCTTGTTGGACTTTTCGATAGCAGTTTTCATGCACCCTTTATCGTACTTGACAACGTAATCGTACAACAATTTTTCGCGCTCCACAAACGTGCACGTGGGACAAGCAATCATGTAACCCTTTTCTTTCATATCGCGTGTAAATGCCACGGGAGAACTTTTCCATTCCGTAACACTCTTCAGCATTTTGGGACGAAACGAGCAAAATTCAGTGCATACGCAGACCGATGGCACCACAGAGATTCCTAAATCTGTAGACACAAACTTACGATCCATCCCTCTCATTACACCCTTTTCTGAGCCTCCAGTGAGCGTTGGGAACTTGGCCCTCCCTGTTCTGGAACTACTCGGTGCACTTATTATCATATCACCCTCGCAGTCCTCGTGAAGTTTCATCAAGAGAAGGTCCCATGAAGGAACGAGACGTGCTCTTGAATCCATGTATACTACGAGTGTTTCGTCTCCACGCACACATCGATTTGTGAGACGTTTCAGTCTGTATATGGGACAGCCTTCTCCCTTACGTTTCACGTGAGTTAAACGCACGGATCCCTTCATTTGCTCGACTTCTTCTTCCAAGTGTATGTCCTTCACACTTTCACATTCTACCAATATCTCAACTTTGAGATTTAAAGGTGCAGATGACTGAGACAACACATGCAAGGCTATATCGTACCACGATTCTTTGGGAGTGCAAACAATAACAACTTTGATATTTCCCTTATAAGGAAGATTGATTTGTGTCCCTTCCGTTTCTACCTTCGGGAACAGAGACCATATGATCTTGGCGACAATGCACAGTATGACAAGTATTACGGGGGGACGTAACATATCTTCTTCTATTACAGCATACTTTTTGTGTACGAGGCACCAAACGCTCACATCAGTGTGGAGACCAAAGTGACTAAGACCTAAGACCAAACTTCTTTCAGCCCCTCTCCTGCCTCTCTGTCTCTCCTCATTCATGCCTAGGGGAAAGAAGCAGGGTTCCAGCGTCTTCGAGGTTCCCTACAAGTCAGGATCTGTGTACGCATTCTACGGATCCAAATATCTATTCTCCAAGCGAAAGAAGATTTATAGCAGCACCTTCGAGGAAGCAACTATCAATCGCGCTGTTCATGATGTTCTTGTCGATCTCGTAAAGGCGGTCGAGGCAACAGCGCCTCTTGAACAGCGTCGTCGAAAACAGAAGGAGATACATGGCAAAAATCAGAAAGAGGAGTATCATTGGTCGACGAAAATTGCTGCTGAATGGACGGCTCAAACAGGACTTCCCAGTACAGTCATGAACGATGGCACGAAAGCAGATATAGCGTTTCATCTAGACCAAACAGATGACACGTGCATTGCCATTCAGGTGAAAACAGCAATTGAAAGCAAGATCAATCATAACATATGGGAGTTCAAGGAAATCAAAAAATACGAAGGAATGATGGTTGTGTGTATCCGTCGAGACAAGCAGGATGGATGGGTATTCGACGGGAAAGTGCTCATAGACATACCTACTAATACTTTGAGCATTGGTCCACTAAACAAGTATGGAGACTATGCTTTGAGTGCCGTTGATGCAATCGACATCAAATCTTTGGTTTCTTGCCTAATTCATAACTCAAGCATGTATCCAACGCATTCGTTGGAGACGATGCGCTGGAACTTGGGAAGCTATGAATTATTTATGGAGATGATTGGGATACGATCATACGAACACGCTACGAAACAAGTGGGTTTCTTCCCTAACTCTGTGGGTGGGAGGACCGATTACATCATAGGTGGCCGACACAAACAGTTCAAGAGTGCACGTTCAACGCGCAGCTTGGGAAGGGCAGGAGTGTCGTGCGAAATGCATCGTCGCAACGGTAGCGACAATGGAAAGGTTACGTATACCCTTTACAACGAAGGTGACTTTGATGAAGCAATCATCGCATATGTCGATGGAAAACGCGGTCTGGTACATTTCTGGGAAATTCCAGCGAATGTTCTTGTGGCAAAGCGCAAAATGCACGTGCAAGGAACACCAGATGACAATTCTTCAATTGTTACGCATTTTACCGAGACAGAACGAAAACAATATGAACTAGGCCCTCGCGCAAAATCATGGACGAAATACGTTTGGACACTGAAATACTACATGGGAGTATTCGAATTGCCAAAGTTTAGTGAAGAGATCCGATCGATAGTTGCTGAGCATTTTGAACGAATGGAACTGGGAATAGATTCTGAGGAAGATGTCGACGAATGGGACAAGTATGACTTCTTTCCTGACGGGGATGACGAGGAAGACGAGGAAGAATGGGAACTGCGAGACTTTTTCGAGGACGATGAATCCAGCGACGACGAGCCTGTGGTGATGGCATCGCCTAACATATCGCGTGCACCATCCCCGTTTCAACGAGAAGGCGAGATTTCTCCGTCGCCTCTTTTGTTTCCGTTGTCACGTTCATATTTGCCTCCTGCGAATGGTCGGAAGAAAAAGAAGGCAAAGGTGATGGGTATCGAGCGTGCGATGACGCAGATGAGTTTGGCGGAGTTTTTAAAGCACTAATTTGTGTGGTGTACCAGCCACATGACGAGCATGATGAGCATGCTACCCAAGTCGTCAAAGGTGTGTAAAAGATCCATAGCGATGGGGGGGATCCAAGGGAGGTCATGGTTGTAAGCCCACTGTACCACCTCTGCGACGTCCTCTGTAACACGGTTCGCAACTGTGTAGTCAACGGTCGCAAGTTTCTTTACGGCATAAATTGCGAGTGGTCTTGAAACGACGAACATTTTTATACATACACCAACAGTTTTATGAAACAAACAGGTACGCACCAAATCAATTTTGTCATGTCGTATGCTTATAACAGTAGAGTATCATCGACATGAAAGGATCTACTGAGTCGTATGACAGAGAGGTTGACAAATACCCGCCTACGGCCGCCAGTATACAATACACACATTATCCAGAACATGACGGAATGAGTTTGAAGATGATTTTCTCTGTGTCGTGCATTGTGGTAGCTGTATCAATTGCATTCATATGCATACTACACATGGGATGGCTGATGCGTAAAGTTCGCGGCTTTTACCGCACTAGGTCCGAAATCCCGTTAATGACTACCCCGGACCTGAAATTCAACTTGTCACAGCAACAATATCCAACACAGAGCGGAACGCATAGTTAGTCACGAGGTTCTTGTGCTCGAATGTGTCGCCAGTGAGCGGCGAGGTGTTGTTGCGAGACATCCAATCTGTGATCGCACTGCGTTCGTAAGTGTGTCCATCCGATGCAACGACCGGGTCTTCCATAGCACACAAGGTAATCGGGCAATGTGAGACTTCGACAACTCGCTGTGACAGGCGTTTGCGAACTTGGGTGTCCGCCTCTTGCTGATTTTTCATCTTGATATGCTTCTTTATCTCCTTCGTTGTGAGCCCTATGTGAGTCACGTCTTCCACTTCCAGATTGTGCAATGCCTCAGATAAGCGCAACTGTTCCTCTTTCGTGGGAACGATGATACCACCCGGGTTCTGCGAATGAGGTTTCTTCTTCTCGCAAAACTCACTGCGAAATGAATTCTTCTCTTTCAGTACGAACGTGCTGCAAGAGTTGTGGTAGCGCGCCACAACTTGCGAGACGCGATCAATTGAATCTTTGATGCAGAGACCATTAGCAATGTCCTTGCGAGCCCTCTCGATTGCTGCCAGCACTTTACGATCGCACTCCGCAGTCACGCGGTCCTTTCCACTCTGCTTTTCCAAATGTTGTTTCTGTTCTTCTTTGGCCTGCTTTTCTTTGCTACGCTGCTCGCGTCGTTCGCAGGCGCGTTTTTTCTTCGCCCGCGAAGTCTCCGACGCACGTTTCGAACGTTCCAGTGTATCCAGCTTTTCAACCTCTTCTTCTTGGCAAAGTTCCTCGAACGCCTTCTCTGATGCAGCAATTCGCTCTAGACTAACAACTGAAGCCCAGTCGTGCGAGAGTATCTTTTTGATTCGTTCACACGGTAGTGTAATCTTGTTGGTCAGGAATTCGTTGAAATAATAGATTGCATGTCCCATGTAAAAGTGAACTGTCCGACGAATCCCTTCATACAAACCAGTCGGTGATGAGGCGGCTTTTCCATCGAAAAAAGAGTTCAGGGTGGAGCAGTTGGACAACGTGAGCTTCTTCACATAGTCATTGGGCATACTGGCTTCCAGCCGCTTTATGCAATTGTACATGTATTCCTTGCGTGAAGAGCCGGACATCGAATTCATGACAACGTATGCGAATGATGATACCAGCGCTTCTCCATTGCATGTGACTCCTTTGAAACAAGCACTTGTATATGCAGTCAGAAGTGTGAGACGCACAAACGCTTCTATAGGTTCTGTCTTACGTTCTCCATACCCGATGAACGAGTTCAAGAAAGGGGTCCATTCATTGAATTCTTGTGGAATATCCGAATCCTCCTCGATGGCAGGAAGTTCCAAAAGGATTTGAGCGTATGCTTTGTGCCACATTGTACCCATGTCGACCAAATCAGCCTTTCGCGAGTCCTCACATTCAGGTTTCCAGCTTCCATCTTCCCACACAAAAACAATGTAGAATGCACATGTCTTGGACATTGCCGTAACATACGAAGAATAATGCAACGAGTCGTTTGCAGTCGGCGTGAACATGAGAGCCTTGAAAAGTGTATGTAATACTCGAATCGGAACCAAATGTAGGTAATCGACCACAAAATTGTACATAATTTTCAATAGGCTCGGGTAGGGTCGTGTTCCACTGAGCAGATATGTCAGTGGAAGTAGAATGTCGGTGAATGCGTAGTTCTGGACGTAAAAGGGCATGTCACGCAGAGTGGATGGTTTCTCGAACAAAGTCATGATGTCATTCGTGGCGGCCTCGCGTTCTTCGTCTGTTTGGATGTTTGTATCGAGTGACTTGTTCGTTATGCCATCCATGAAACACAGTAAATTGTACACAGCTTCTGGAACGACGTCTTTGCACTCCCCTCGCTCTTCCTTCAAGACAGTTTCAGCTGCATCACGTAGACTCTTTGGGCCATTCACAGAGTCAGAGCAAGAATAATCTCGCACGCATCGTGCAAACGATGCGCGAACCAAAGGACACACTGTGGAGAATGCGTCCCATTGCAGGACTTTAGTGGTCTGTATCTCTTCCAATTTGACGACACATCGTCGCAGTAGTTGCATAGTGTACGAATTCATTTTGTAGATCAGGGAAGAGGTCGTATTGCAAATCGAGTATATGGGAAGCGAAACCATGTTCCATTCCTTTTCGCTCAGGCTGTCCACTAGTCCCTTTTTGAAAAATGCATCGTGAGCGTCGAAGCAGAGGAGGAGGCTGTGTGAAGATGTGTACGTGAGACGTGACCAGGCCGGTTCATCGCTCAGTGCGCAGGAAAATAGCGAGACGAACTCCTTCAACGAACGTTCGTGGGGGTCGTTTACGATATTCCCTGAAAGCTCTTTTAGTTGTTTACCGGCTCGCTTCATGCAGTTGTTCTCGGACACAAAGTCAACGAGTGCATCAATGGAGGAGACCGAGACCATGGCGAGTTTGGTCTGAGCGGGGAAAGACCAAACCCACTACTTGGTCACTCGGGAGACAGACCAAACCCACGAGAGAGAGACCAAACCTGCTGCGCCTGTCCATCGATGTCGGACGACATTTTTTACGTGGGGGGCGGCGAGATGTTTTTGCAGGTCAAGGACCGCCGAGTGCTCAACCTCATTCGTTGCGTACACAGGTACTTCTCTCCCAGCACACCTGTGGAGATATACGAAGACGTCGTTTCAGAGACGCAGAATGTAAAACCTCCAATACTATGCGACGACATATATATTGCAAGTTCTACCAGCATCGCAAAATTGAAGACAATGAGTCTGCATGACGTACACCCGGGTCTTTTGAAATTGTTTGGAACGGTAAAGGTCGTCGACGATGCTTCATTTCTCGTTGGGGACCGCCAAAGAGCATTTCGATTTCCAAACCACGAGTACGCCAGTCTTGTGCTGTCCTCTTTACAACCATCCGTCACAGGAGAAAATGTGGTACATGCAGTTGCCGACTTTGTCATACACAACGCATCGGAAATACTTGGGGTCTCTGTACAAACCTGTACATTATCAAACCGAGACGCGTTCGTGGCGATTTCGGCTGCCGAGAGCGAGCTTTTTACCATAGGGCGTGCGTCATGGCACTCCATATACGAACGTGTTGGCGAAGAAACGACCACTCCGCTGCAAGAAAACATACCAGTCATACAAGGAAAACATGCAATGATTTGCCATTTGTTCTACCACCACTGGTGCATAGTTACTCCAACGTGCATCGCACATCGCTCCGTTCCAGATTGTTATCTACATTACAAGAGGTATGGGTTCTGCAACGACATTGTGGTGCTGGATGCTTCATATGATAATTCGTTTTGGTGGATATCGGACGTGTCGATAAAGATCAATTCACGACTCGAATCAATCATATTCAAGCGAGAGGAGTCTTTGATGGTGACACGTCCACTGAAGAAAGAACCGATTGTGTCACCTTCGACCATACCAGACATTGTGCTGCCAGAATGCAAACGACTGCGTACTACAGTCGAAAAATGGACCAAATCTGCGAATGCTCCGGGTCTGTCAGCTCCGTTTCTGGTGCGATATCTTGAACCTCCGACCTTCTACGAAGTCGACGGTTGGTGTGCACAACGCAAGAAAGAAACCGTCGAGTGTATCGACTGTGGTCTATTCTCTATACTTTCCGAAGAGTTTGGACCGGATTACGCCAAGGAATCGCTAGACAGGGCTCTCTCGGACCCATTCTTTGGTGTTTACGCAGCCAAAGATGCCAATAATGCCAATGTCGTCGCTACATTCATAGTTTGCATATTTGAGGCAGTGTTTGTGGACGGTATGATTGGAAGCGCGCTCATGATCGACTCGTTTGCTGTCAAACACTCGCTTCAAGGGCAAGGGATCGGAGGGAAGGTGTTCCACAACCTTTGCAGGGGCATCGCAATGTCTTTTGCGGAGGAAGACATATACAAACGACATGCGATGTTTGCACAGTGTCTTACCAGCAAACGTCCCAGAGATTTTTGGTTCGACAAACTAGATGATGCCGGAATCGCGCGTGCCCTATTACTTCAAGCGTCTGCCCTTCACGCGAGTCGCGTTCCGATTCAAACAACTTGTTGTGCGAAGGCTCGCGTATACTACGGCAGTACAACCCCAAGTGTGTCAGTTTAGTGATGTATCTGATTGAACCACCCGACGATGTCCAGAAATAATCTCATTTTGGTTATAAAAAAAGAACATAGGTGGTATGTTGTCCCTGACGTAAATGCGGATACGCAATGGAACGAGGAGTTCGCTTCGCAACATATCAACCTCCCGACGTCCAGATTCACAAAATCTAGGGCGAAGGCTCTGCTGAGAGCGCACGATATTCAGAGAAGGATGGAGACTGAGTACGGGGTCCGTGAAATGTACATCAACGATGCTTGAGAAAATAACAGCTGTCACACTCGTCTATAACGTCGAACTCTAGTTTACCGTACGTACCCAAAAGTCTGTTTATACGGTCTGTGTAAACTTTTAGGCGGTTCTCGTCACTTTCACTCAAGTTGAGCTTCGAAACTAGCAAATAAACACTACTCGGCCTGTTCGCGATATTCAGTACAGACTCCACTAGTTTTCGGCCGATCCCCAGGCCTCGGTAAGAATTTGAAACACAAAGATTGTACAAAGTCAACGCGCCGGTGCATAGCTTGCAATCCGGAAAGTACACTTTTAGCGTCTTGTCGTCATCCCCTGACTGGGCACTCACACACCCTACAAAAGTATCGTCGTCTCCTGTTATCGCCACAAACTTGTATTTATGACTCATGAGATAATCCAGGTTCATCATCGAATGTCTGTTACTAGCACAAAGCTCGCTCGCGAAGCAGCTCATGCTCATGGCCTTGAGGCTGCACGTGCCATCGCCATTCATAGCAACCGCAGCTTGTGCTTTTAATTTGTTACACATATCTGAAGTAAGCGACACAACCCTGATGTTATTCTTGGACATAAGTTCTCGTGTTGAAAATACAATATAAAATACATTGTAAGATATCAATCTATTTTAGCCGACTTCAAAAGTGCAATGGGTGTATACGTATTTAAATGTCTCCACGGTCCGTACGTGAAAGTAGGCCACCACTTAGTGGCCCGGGGGAGACCTAATGCATACTATAGAGTGGCTGGAAGGGGCTTCGAAACTATTATACATCCGGAAGAACTCAACGGTCTTTTATACATACAGCATCTTTCCTTGGAAGCGTGGTATCCGAAACTCACAAGAGAAGAGGAAAAAATGGTCCATAAAACATTTACAACAGGAAAAATAGGGGAGTTTCACAGACTTGAGGATTTGGATGGAATATTGTCCTATCTTGACGGGGTGGGTTCACGAACGGCTCTCACTGAAGATGCACGTAAAAAAGCGATCCGCTGGGGGTTCCGGCAAGTGAAAAAGGCGCGCCGTCGAAAAAAGAAAGCAGTCACCTGATTATCTCAGATCTGCCGAGAACGAAGCGGTAGTTTACGGTAACTATTTTTCACATTTGTACGAAAAGAAGTCTCATGGGATGCGCAGTCTCTAAACCCACACATGCGTCGGATTCCCCTATGACTAAAAGTCGCCACCCTTCTGCAAACAGTGACGAACACACTGCGAAGCTCCCTCCCGGATCTTCCCCTTTCTTCGACTTTGTATCTGGCATGAAGTCAGAATCTGCAAACTAATCTCACGCACTCGCCTCGACGTCCCTCTTATATATGTACACCCCAAGTTGGCGCATGTTGTCATCTTCTTCTCTGACTTCGTAGTCGACTCGGATGCGTCGCACTCTGTTCTGAATACAAACTGTAATGGTTCGTTTCCCTATTTTACCGCGCATGTCCACTGCTATGCACCCGATTCGGTCGGATGAAACATTCCATATTTCGTGATTCTGGTTTATGAGGCGGTACGGAATGATCTTGTTGTAGTGGCTCCACTCTTCGTCGGGACACTTTTCGTACAGACGCTTCATGGAGTGAAACATTGTAAACGGAGTGTAGTTTGACATGTATGGATGCGTGATTTGGCCACCGTGCAGTTTGGTCTCTTCTGGAAGTTCTTGCAGCTGTCTCTCGTTTGGTCTCGGGGAGCTGGTCCATTCATGCCTCTCAACATGACCACCCCTCACATGCTATATGCAGTTCTGGGTCCGTATGGTTGGACGGTTATATCGTCGTCGTCCTCTCAGAACAGTGTCGTTGCAAAGACGATCCGCAAGAAATCAACTTCTTGGAGCAAATCGCTCGAGGATAAAGTGCCCCAGACCGTTACCCACAATGCTTTGGATGAGTGATAGAAGTAAACCGCGATACATGACACTAGTTCGGTTCCCCAGTGGTTTTCCCAGACTCACATAAGTCTTAAGTACATCGAGCGGTGTGAATAACGTGGTGGTTCCAAGAGTGGCTATCATTGCGCTCAATGCACCTGCTATGTCCAGCTGCAAATACTGTCTTAGGATATTTAATAGAATCTCGTAAATAGCATATTTCAAGACAGTCTTGGGGGCATTCTTCAGTAGACCGAGTGTATAGGTTCGACTCAAAGACTTGAAGCTAAACCGGTACAAGTTATCGATTCTATTGCGTGTGACTTGCGCCCTTCGTTTAACTACGTCAGTGGGTGTAATTACCAAGCCGGCAATCGATATCCCTATGAACGACGATATAGGGACCCTGTAAACACCGGTCAAAGTTGAAAGGGAGTGTTCGTAAGTCAAAAAGTATGTACCGGTCGCTGCGAATGTACCCAGAGCGTCGGGAATCGAACCAGCATACGTATGACGTGTCAGCGGCGGGGGAGGTTTCCCCAGCTGTTGAGCAGTTTTGGCGGTATCCAGTGGATACAATGCAAGTGTGGTGAAGCATGATGCACATGCTGCAACAAATGCTCGTTCAATTATCATATCACTGTCTATGATGTGTAGAAAATACCAATAGACACTGACATTCTAATGACAGCGTCATTAAAAATATTTGCAAATCTAAAACTGGCTGTCAGAGTCCCTCTCTCTTTCTCACACACGAAAGGAATCATGGAAGACTATGCTGTCCATCGTATACAAAATTTGTTCCGCGCTAATCGCCTGAACAAGATAGAACACTATGTCAAAGAGAAAATCACATGCAGCATATGCCACGAAATAGGCGAGTCGTTTACATGTCGAAATGGCCATGCATTATGCCGCGTGTGTTTACACATCCGCTGTGTAACTCGACACCACGAATGCTGTGTTTGTCGAGATGACAAAGGGTTTCATCCATCTCCTTTCCACAAACAAGCCATTATGATGGGGCTTAAATGGAGTTGCCCAGACTGTAACCAGAAACTTCCCATAGAATCATCTACAAAACACAAGATGATTTGCCAAGAACGTGAGGTACCGTGCCCTATAGACAATTGCATTAAGTCGATACGACGCAGCAACCTGGTGAAACATTTGTTGCAACATCCTGAACGAGACTTTGTTACGGCACGTGGTTCCAAGGTCGGATTTCTTCACACGGGTGGAAGTGGCGAAATTATTGTCGTGTGGCCAACGCTAGATAAGGTCGTGCACATACAACTTAACGCTCATCAGGACATTGTAAACTATTCATCGGGTGTATGGTACGCTGTGCAATTCAATGCTTATGGAGATGAATATAGCATAAATGTTGAAAATGTGGACCCAATGGACGGTAAGATTCGTGAAACCAGCATGGTGGCTATGACTCCAGACATCACGAACCATGGAGGGGTATCTTTGTGTCCGGTTCAAGCCAGGCTACGGGGCATCGCATATATGAATGGGGACGATGGTAGCGAGTCACTACGGTGTACTACCAAATCGGCTACGATATTCTACAATAATGGAAACACTTACGAACAGCTAAAGAAGAAATCAATCATACCACCTCCTAATCAAATGCACCGGCTGACGGGACTCACTACTATCTATGATACCATGTCCAATCGCACGGGAAGTGTCTTATGCTTCTCTATAGAATTAGTCGACCTTTGATGCAGCTTCAGAAGTGTCGTCCACAGAGAGAGTTGTGGGATCAAGTGTGTGGGGGTGGGCATCAGAGGGGTTGATGGAACCGTAATGTAATTCCTTTAAATTGTCGAAGCGCTGCCTCATATCGACCAGAGGGGCCGATAATTTCAGAATGGCACTTCTGATATAGTGAAGAAAAACAGCTTGTGCCCCTCTCGCATCGTCATACGAATAGACAAGGGTCAACAGTGTGCTGAGTTCCCACCTAAAAGGAACCCCGCACCCAAAGAACGAGACTAGATGGAGCGGTATAATCGTCAAAGAGGCGCACAAAAAGAAAAGGAGCCATCGTTCAGAGTGTGTTTTGCAAACGTTTGTTTGACCTAGAGTGTTTTCTAGAGGTTTGAACAGTGCCAAAGTGGCGCAAATGGGGATCGCCCAGAACGGAGACAAGAACATGTTGCCTGTTCTTTATGAATCGTATCGCATTCAAAACTGATATGCTTCGGAATTTCACCTGCATCGCCGCCGTCTTCGAGATTTTCGTTTTGGTGAAGCTTGACAAAAAAATAAGTGAAGGTTTAATTAATGGAACGCAAATCCAAACCTCGAATGATATGCGCTCCGTGTCCAAGAATCGATCCAAGAAGATGCTCGCCAAGCGGTCGTTCGTTCAAACGTCGGAGTAAACGCAGCACTCCCTGTATGGAAAATTCATGAGTTTGAAGGACGCAGTAAAAAAAAAGTTGCGCAGTGTAAAAACCTAAACCATGCTTGAAGGAATCATTTTGGTAATTGTTTTGACAGTTGCAGTGATTTGTATACTCAGCTGGTTCATCACATGCGTACTTGGAAAACGCTCCAATCTGAAGTGTAGCTTCAACCTGTTCATCCTTGTGTCATTGATTGGAATGATTCCGGAACATATCGGAGAGTTTTTGTTGGGCTTGCTGTTTTTATGTAACATTTTCGCGGTGGATTTGAGTGAAATGCTTGCCCGCTCTCCTTCAAAGTTCGTACGAGGCGCGGCTGATTTACAGAGACGTTACGATTACTTGGTCAGAAAGAACGATGAGACAGGTGTAGCAAGAGTGACAGAGCTCGCAAATAAACAGAAAATACCACTTCTCAAACAACAGAGAGTTGAAGCGACGACATCGCAGGCAGACAGAGCGCGGTAAGACATGGCAGACATGGACATGATGATGAGGCAGCGTCAATACTTCAGACTCTTTCCATCCCTTTATTTTTTGCACCTCCCTTTCCCTTACTCTTTATCAGCGATCTCAATGAATACGCGTCTTTTTCCGTGAGCCCCACTATCGTCAACTCCGCACCTTCTACGCCGCTTCGACCCGCCGTTTGAATGTAGATGCGGTACAATATTTCGGCGGGACAGCAGCCACCCGCCGGTTCTACGATCACAACATCTGTGATCTTGTCGAATGGTATTTCTTTCACCACCTTGCCGCTGTCACACGGAGAACATCTCCAACAGGTTTTCGTTTTTTGTTTGCAGAATACGAGAGAGTCACCAGTAGTACCGACGGTTACTGCATCCGCATAATCCGCTAAATTTTGATACTCGCATGGTGCCGCAATCGCCATGGGCCACAACACGGGACAGCAACATACTAAATTACGCACGTACACCTGGTAGTTGTAGTTCACATAGTCTTCCTTCTGCAGAACAAATGTATTTTTCAGTTGTGTGTCTAAACACTTTCGAGAAGCCATTGAGGTTGATACTGTGTACTCCAAAAAAACATCAATATGCAAAGTCTCACACGTTGGTACAAACAAATCATGGAAGATGTGGAACGCCCTCCCGCGCTCGTGATCAACGACGATGCTCCTGTACGGAGAGACATTAATAGTGAAGACATGAATCGTATTCATCCGGAGGTGAAACGCATGAAAACTGCAACCGAACGAAACGATCATTTACATAAATGTGATGAATATGCGTACAAAACACTATCAAACATCGATTTCCTTCCTCCACACATCCGTTTGAAAGAAACGGATAAAAAGAAAACGCCTTCCTCAAAATGACCAGGTATTTTTCAAGCATTACACTTATTGGGTGCACGACAAACTGGACATGTCGCGTCCTGTCTTAACCACTGTTGAATACACGATCTATGGAACTGATGTGAACATTTGCATGTGAAGAGATCCTTATTAGCGATTGGGTTCATGCAAATCGGACAATCGTGTGGCGACAAAAAGTTTCTCGGATACGTCCAACCAATCACGTTGCTTGCAGATCTCACTTGGAACATGTCAATGTCATAAACAGTCTCGCATTTTGAAACAAATATTTACATTTTTTTTAAAATGTTGTAAATCTGCAAAAGCATGTCTCTCTCGAACCCCGGTACCACGAAAGATGTTTGACATGAGAAAGATTTCGTCTCTCATTGAAAGCTTTCTGTACTAGTTGAAGAAAAAAAAATCTTTTTCATTGCAGTTCAATGATGTACTCGATGGTACAGATCCGACCGAATAAACAGTTCATTGTACCCACCATGAAAGACTCTCGTTGAGGAAACATTGTGCTGCACGAACCCGTAGTGTCTCAGGTATCGGTGCACGGCCGCTATCCTTGTCTGACTGCGTCGATCCATTCCCTCTGCCTCCACGAGAAGCACCTGTATCTTCCTTGGATCCACCGAGCGCAAAACAGTCAGCTCTGCTCCTTGAACGTCAATCGACGCGAAATTGAACATGGTGACGCCAGAATCCCGCATCATCGACGAAAGGGGTCGACAGGGCACCGACACTGTTGTGACTGGTGTGCGTGTCTTACGTGACATTCTGGCCACCACACCCGGATCTGGGAGCGAATGGATGTTCCCCGCGACCTGCGCACTCATGTTCATCATCTCGATCGAGTCTCCGTCGGGACATGCGGCTGCCCATATCTTGGTGGACGTTCTCGGCGACTGCTTCAATCGTTCAAATGTGCTTGGCTGTGCTTCCACAAGAAGACCCGACCACCCGAAACAACGCTCGAGTAGGAATGACTGAGAACCATCCATGCCATCGAAGGCGCCTATCTCCAGAAAGACTCCAGGTCTGCCTCGGGTAGTACGGCCAAGGAGTGGCAGTATATCACGCAGTTCATCGGTGAGATATTTGGAAAACTGCTGAATACAATGACACATTACAGAATCGTTGCATGTCCGCATCCCCAAGACAAACTGATCTCACGGCGCCGAAAGGTAGGCGTACTCGAGAAACGCGACGGCCTCCCCAACCCGTCGCCACACTTCCTTGTGCTTGGGGTGGAGTCGCGCGAAACGATTGAACCCTCTCTTGTGTGGGTCGGCGTCGAGACGATGGTGGATCAGGTGCATGTCCCACATGAGACTCCGGCAGTGCACGATTCCCTCGGTTGACGCCAAGAGAAGTTACTGCATGCATATCCGCCAGGTCGTAGGGTCTCAGTTGGTTATGGCAAGAGGCTGTGTACTCGACCTTTCCTGTAACGGGGTCGGTACTGTCGTGTCCTTCTTCGTCGTGAAGCGGGGTGACGGCTGTCTGGTATCCAGGGTCTCAAACGCAAAACCTCCCCGCTTGAACGTTTTCGCACCCCTTTTTAGATGCCAGAATATTTTCAGTTTCTATTTGTCCCACTGAGGGAGTTGTTTGCATACCGAACACAAACTCTACTTTTGAATCAATATTCGATAAGCCGTCTACGGAATCGCCCATGATGTTTGATATGCGGCAACAATTTTAAACACATGCTTGCAATCGATCTGCTTTGGCGGTTGGAATATCCCCACCATTGACTGAGATATTTCCGTTTTGCTTGTGTCGTTTCGTTCTAGGGGGTGAAGATTCCGATGGAGGACACTTCTCCACTTTCTCCACTTCGTTGTAGTCATCAATCACGTACATAGTTGGTCGCGGAATACGAACGTACAAGTGAGGAGAAAGGGCATATATGTGGTTGCGGTCGACACCACACATGCTACATTTTGCTTCCACAATGGTGCATGGTAAAGAAGAAATCCAGTCCATGACGCGAAGTTGTTTTGTAGCGCCATTTTCCATTGTCACAATCACTTGTCCTCCTCCGAATTTTACCTGTACATCATTGTCGGAAAGGGTCACCATCATACCCGGATCATCTTTGTCGGGTTCTGCGCAACATCTGGAGATCCACGCCAACACAGACTCGTTCTCGGCTGCATGTAGAAACGGTACGTCATTGATTCGTACACAATAGCTCTTGCACGAATACTTTGGATTTGAAGTTGGTAAGAACCCCATGAAAATGCGGCATCCATGCGGAACAAGGCACTTGATGTTTCCGTCCTGTGGAAGTAAGATCCCTTTGTCGGAAAAAAAAACAGCGGAAGGGATCTTGAGTTCATTGATCGCAAAAGTCCGCAAGGTATCATGAAGTTGAATGTTCCATTCCGTTTCTTGGCCGTCCTGCATCACTAGCAAGAGCTTCGACATCGATGGTAGAGATCGCCTGGTGTTTGGTCTCACGTTGAGTGAAGGTTTGGTCTCAGTCGTCGCCAGTCGGTGTCTGTTTGGTACTTTTTAACGGGTGAAACGGTGCAGTTTGTGCTGTTTCCCTGTCCATGTAGAAATCAATGTCTCGGTTTTTACGCTGTGCGTCTACCATGTCTCCAACGCTGTGGTAAGGACACGTTCGTACGTTTGCGTGCTGCGTGTCGAGTGGCACCAACTGAGCTCCATTATATTTCCACGGGACTACAACTTGAGGTTACCTACAATACCCCAACATGGACCTCCGATGTGAGATGTGAACCGTTGAATAGTCCTGCTCCTCCACCCACTCCCCCGTTTCGTCCGTGTAAAACACTCGTATGTTTGGAAATCGTTTCAGCATTAGAGAGCAGTGTTTGCACGGACGTGACATTTTGTTGTGCGGACTCATACGTCCGATATAAAGCTTGAGTCGTTTCATCTTGTGCATGTTATTCAAATAGTATGTAATAGCTAATTCTTCCGCATGATACGCGTAACGGTTTGTGAATACCCCTTCTATATTGGAACCATTCATAAGAACTGCAATGTGTTTCGACGTGCGAGGTATTTCAAACACAGCGGATTTTGAGAGTTCAACCAGGTCATCGTAGGTGAACATCCAAATTTCATTCCTTTTGTGGTAGTGAGTTGGTAAAGATACAAATCTGACTGAACGAAAACATATATATTGTTTCAAGTGTATAAACATGACAAAAGCTTGTTTGACCGACACTTCAGTGAAACACAAGTTTTCACTTCAGAAAAAACTCTATGTAGACTACTACGCAAATAAATCTCTGCGTGACGTAATTCTTTGTCCACTGTTGTGGCCATGTCTCTTAACAGCTCCATGTGAATATCAGAACTTGATAGACTATGCTGACGCGGTAACAGTCGGTGTTACCCAAGACTCACTGATATTCTGTAAGGAAAAGACTAAAACATCTCTGAGGTGTTCCCCATGTGATAGTGGTAAAACAGTAAAAGAAATACCGCTGAACAAAATTACAGATGTTGTGATTGTAGAACCGGCGGGTGGGTGTTGCCCCTCTGAAATTTTGTACCGTGTTTACATTCAAACAGCCGGACGAAGTGGTGTCGAGGGTGCAGAACTTAAAATTGTGGGGCTCTCGGAAAAAGACGCTTACAAATTAAGATCGCTCATAAAGGGCAAAGGAAGCGTAAAAAACAAAGGGATGAACAGAGCATGAAATTGACTTCGGGGCAGACCTCCCCTTCTCCGGGACCAAACTCAAATCGGGGAGACCAAACTCCCTCCCCTTCTCCGGGACCAAACCCAAATCGGGGAGACCAAACAAGAAGCTCTCCGTGAGACCAAATCGCAGTCGTCGTCCATCCATGCCGCGCAGCTACCTCGTCCCGCACAAAGGCATCACCCTCATCGTCGTCAAAGAGATTGGCCGAGGCCAATTCGGCATCGCACGTGCAGTGAAGAACGATAGGGGCAACATGTATTGTCTCAAGGAGGTGTCTATGCGAGGACGCGGAGACACGTCGCGCCAAGAGGCACAAAAGGAAGTCAACCTCATGACCATGGTCAGGGAGCACGAGAACATCATTCGCATTCATGACCACTGGTTCGACACTCGGGCCATGTTCATCCTCATGGAATACGCTCCCAATGGAGCACTCGACAAGGTGATTCAGTCCCACCGTTCGGATGGCAAGCGTTTCACGGTGTTCCAAGTGCATCATTATCTGCAGCAACTCGCTTCCGCCATCGCATTCCTTCATGAAGAACGCATGCTTCATCGCGACCTCAAGCCCGAGAACGTCCTCATCGGCCAGCTCGGAGAACTCAAGCTGGCGGACTTTGGTCTTTCCAAGGCTCTTTCTCCGGGTACCGACCTGTGTGGTACCTTTGTGGGCTCCCCTCTCTACATGTCTCCCGAGGTTTGCATGGGTGAGGAGTACTCGTTCTCCACCGACATCTGGGCACTCGGATGCATCATGTACGAGGTCATGACCCTCCAGAGCCCATGGGAAAACGTATGCCAGGCAGCCACGACCATCCCGGCTCTGATGAAGCAGATCAGCTGCACTCCTCCGGACTTTACGGGTTCGATCATCACTTCCTATCCGCACAATCTGGTGAAGACGGTGAAGTGGATGCTCCGCAAGACTCCTACGTCTCGCCCTACGGCCAACGCGATACTCGAACTCTGTGAGATCGGCGAGCCACCGGTTCACGAAGATCAGCTTCGCGATACAGTGGACCTTTCTGGAATCCCCCATCGCAAGGTCCATCTCGATCCGGAGTCCCGTGCTCCGGAGGTTGAACAAGCTCCTCCCTCCATCACGCTGAGGCGGCGGGAAGAAATTGTACGTGAAGCGGCCAAGTTGGTGGAAGAGCAAACTCGTGCTGTCCTCCAAATTCAGAACAGTTTCAAGAAGAGCTTCATTCGTCGTCGTGGTGTCTTCTCTCCAAAGGCAAGCGAGCTGCCCGCACCTCCTGTGAAGCACCTTCCGGCCCCTCGAATGTATGCGGAACCGAAACCGTTCGACGTTCACGACGTGGAGCCCTCAGTCAAAGTCATTCAGCAGGCTGCGCGTCTTTCACTCAACCGGCGTCGTATGGGCAAGCCGGCACTCGGTCCTAAACCCCGCAACGTTCCTCCTCGTGTGCAGCCTGTGCCATCTGCCCCTCGTCTGATGAACAATCCAGTCAAGCCAGTTGCAACACTTGTGCGACCTACATCAGCGACACCGCCTTTGACGTCCGCTCGCCTTCCCAAGTGCTCCGAGAGAACGGAGCGGCTGGCGATTCCGCGTCAGCCTCGTCTTCTTCAGACTCCGGTCACGACGGCAGCACCCCCCATTGGAGTCATGCGGGGTATGCCTCTCAAGAAGTCACCGTTTGTGGCATCGCCACGTAACGCGTGGTAAAGGCTCAATATGTGCGGGGGACACACATGAGCATCAATGTGTGAAGGGAAACTCCCCTCACAATCGGTGTGATGAAAAGGTGTGCTTCCTTGACGTATGCAACCGTATATACTAATGCGTTCAAGAAAGGTGTGAAACTGAGTGGTTGGATCCGAAAAAGAGTCGTGAAATCTAGGGATGTGAGATTTCGTATGTGGAATATACAACATATCCTTAAAATCGCTGAAACACAGACGCTAGGGAAACATGTCGAACCCGATCTTGTTCATACTTTAATCGATGCATTCAAACTCACACATTTGGAGGTTCGCTTAAGACTCAGGACACTACAACACAAGATTATAGAGTATTTATGGAGACCCGGAGGAACACTCGCAACTAGAAATGCGTTGCGGTTATTCCCTGAAGTTTGAGGCACACATTCTTCGGCTTCTTGGAGGCACAGTAATCAATGTACGGCGTGAGATTCGGTTGAATGCACGTTACACCATCGATCACGATGTCGTGTCGAAACTCAGTATAGATGTTGAGCACTGTGTTACATCTTTGTCGAATCGGGAGTGCAATCTCAGATGCCTTCATCCATTCATTTCCAAATTGCACACAAACGTCGCCGGTGCAACGAAGCGCAAAGACATTGGATAGGGGGTACATTATGTGCTGTGGATCAAACTTTTCTATGTGGACAACCTTGTCGTATCCATCCTGTGTCTCCACGTAGTCTCCCTTTTTTACGTCACCGAGTTGGATTAGTTCTGCCGGCATGTAAATGCCCATCTCGTGCATAGAGTGCGAGTATGCATCACGCACGGAGACCAAGCACTCTCGTGGGAATGGCATTTTGCAGTTTGGTCTCTTCAACTTCTCGACCAAACTCAAGTTGCCACACTTGAGCATCAGAGATGATACGTCAATTTAACGTGGTATTTTTTGTAAATGTCGTATTAATCATGTGGACAGAAGTATTATCGTTTGCTCAACGTTCTAGTCCGGAACGTAAATTAGTACATGGTGTCATAGTTGATTTTGATTCGAGTATATCCGCTCTTCAGGCTAAAATCTTTGATAGCGGCCATGTCATGACTGCTGCGATACGCCATTTAGAAGATCGATCTGAAAATGTGCGTGAAATAGTACGGCGTGGAGGTGATGCGGTGAGGATAGAATGTTATATAGCACCTTCTTCTCGGCAAGTGGTAAGAATGGTATTGTCCGTCAACCCCGCACGTTTAGACGAAATGATGTCGGCAGGGGCGTTGCCCTCAGAAGTTTACATGATCGCACTTTCCATGGAAACATGGAGAGAGGCTCGAATACCATTCTCATCACACACAGTCGATGAAACGTCATACCATGTTGATCATTCCAGCATTTGGAACGAAGAAACGTACCCGTTGTTCGAAAACCAAGCAGCATCTGTTACTTGGATGCAACAAGTAGAAAAAAACGGACCGATGGCGATACGGTATCATGGGAACATAAAGGTAACCGACACATGGTTCATAGATACAGAGAACGAGTGTTTCACGCGCGATCCTTCGTGGAGAGACGCTCAAATGGTGGGTGGCGTCTGCTGCGATGGAACTGGGATGGGTAAGACCGCGACCGCACTGCGCCATATATTTACGAGCCCGCCCGTCTCGAGTACAGATCGATACTCCACGACACAGTATGAATGTAGAGGCTCTCTAGTAATACTTCCATTGAACATAGTATCCCAGTGGCAATCCGAGCTAACAAAGTTCTTGAAACCCAATCACGGTAAGAAGATACTTTGGATTGTGCAAGGAAAAGATCTGAGAGGAATCACGATGCACGACGTACTGAGTGCGGACGCAGTATTCACAACGTTTCACTTCTTGAGAGGATCGAAACCATATTGTGAAATGGTGGAACGTACCGTGGGCAGACACAAAACCCGAGCTCTTCTCACATCCTGGGCGAGATCTCCTGACCACACGGAACCGCTCATAGAAGCGATAACATGGAACCGAGTAGTGGTAGACGAGTTACATACAACACTGGAATCCACACGAGACGTAAGGCAACTGAAATTGTTGTCTTACAGAGCCATATGGGGGTTGACGGCCACGCCGGACTGTACCACGGAACACGCTCAACAATTGTACTTGTTCCTGAAACGTGAAAAGGCACATCATCCCAACTTGTTATCGACTCTCATTTCAAATTGCGTCAAAGGAACCGTCTCCGATATGTCGAGTCCACAACCTCAACTCAAACTCGTTCAACTGACGGACTGTGAATTGGAAGAATTGAATGCCTTATCGGAAATGAAGACCGCGGAGGAAGTGGTTAAATTGTGTACATTTATGGACGATGTGGACAGCGAAAAAATAGGAGACGTGGAAACTATAGAACGGTGGTTCTTGGAAGAAATAGAAAGAGACATGGTCACATTGCGAGCACGTGTAGAAGGCCACAACAAGGCGGTCCAAATATTGGAAAAGGCGTCCGTCGAACTTGAACAGGAACTGGATGCGCTGGCTGAACGATGTGCACAAGGAGACGATTTGGCTTCAGCACAGGCCGAAGCTGCGCGGGAAGCCTCCGAAGTGCACTCGCGAGACCTGGAGCAAGCGCGGCACATAAGAAACATAGAACACACGAAGCTCAGCAGGAAAGAAGCCGCAACTGGTTTGATTCGAAGACAACTTGAAGTTTTGAAAACAAAGAGCGAAACATGTAACATTTGTATGGTGAACGAATGTGTGGCGATCACCCCTTGCGCACACCTATTCTGCACGTCGTGCGTAAAGAAACACGTAGATCGGGTGTCTCCCACCTGCCCTACGTGTCGTGCGCCTTTACGTGTCAACGATGTAACCCGTGTATCTTCGAATTCCGCGATACAAACGAAGCTTACTAAAATAGGCGGTCTGATACGATCGCTGGAAAACCAACCAGTCATCTTGTTCGTACAATGGAAGGCTATGGTTCGAGGAATGAAGAGTTTCATGCGAGGACTTGGCGTCCGAGTCCTGCTTCTGGACGGCAATTCTTCCCAACGAGCAACTACTTTGAACCATTTTATGAGCGGAGGCGTTCTCATTCTGTGCATGGAAGATTCTTTTGCTGGATTGCATCTACCCCATGCTCGACACGTTGTTTTCGCGCATGCAATCGTCGGAGATCGGGAACGGGTCAGTCATTTAGAGCGCCAGGCAATCGCAAGATGTGTTCGCCATGGTCAAACTGGAGAAGTCAAAGTGTTTTCGTTTGTGGTTGCAGATTGCGAAGAGGAAACTCTGTGGCGGAACACCCATGACATGGAAGTGGACTAATCAAACGTACTTGTGTCGTTTGGACACCGGGCGTGGCTCCTCCCACTTCAAGGGCCGGAACTTGAGGGAGCCCTGATGTTCTTCATCGTATGCAAACGAAAGTGATTTGACGTCGTTTTGTTCGGCATACACAGGAGGAGTCGCCTGATCAGGGACTCTTTTGGGAGGATCATCACTTCGTGCGCTCAACGTGTGTGTGAAAAGGGCGCTGGTATGGCGAACAAGTTCGAGAATCGATGGAGTTTTGGTCAGAAGGTACAACTTCAACAAGCTTTCATCTGTACCCCTCGTGTCGTCGTAATTCACTAAAGTGGACGTTGTTTGCAAGAAGGACGCGTAGGATACGTACTCGTCAACTTCTCTCAATTTCTTACGAAAGATGGGGTCGCAAATGGCCAAACCTGCATCCAAGCTCCAGTGCCGGTCTTTGTCCACCATGGCTTTGCTTCTATCCACAACGAGTCGTGGAGGAGGGAGAACGGAAGGATCTGATGCGAATGACATCGCAAGGTTGCCGTCTGTTTGCCAAAATGTGAGCGATATGTGTTTCCCATGCTCCCTCATTTGATCTTCCAGAGTTTGTATGATGGAACTTTGTTTTTCCAAATCGTCATGTATGTCCACCAGTATGGTTGTGTCATGTTCGGATGTGTAGTCGAGTAGTGTTATGACTCTTGTGGCCTGAGGCCACATCGCAGGGAAGTATGCATCACATACTACAAACGTTACACCGTGTGAATCTTGTTTCCCTCCCCCAAGCGCTCTACCTTCGCGAAACGATTCTCTACAGCTTTCAATCAGACCGTCCAAGATCGTCAACGCCCCATGCACGTGAATTACAAAACGACACGTTGCATCGGAGTGAGCGTAGAAATGAATCATATCCATCAATGAATCGGCATACCATCTTACACTTTTTCGCCCCCCACCTCCTTTGTTCCAAGGCCCTTCTCTCCACGCAAACGCCACCGTGAAAACTCTTCTGGGGGGACTGAGGTGTTTGAACTCACTCGTTGTTGGTTTTGGCTTTCCCTTGAGACATGCTCCGCAGCGCTTTTTGTGTTCTTCATTCAAGAGTGTACATCGCTCACACGACCACATTTTGTTTGGAACAAAATAGAAAATTATCCGAATACGTTCTCAAGTGCATAGATGACATAAAGTATGCCGTCGTTGTTGTTTTGTCTCTGAGAGTTCATAAGTTCCCTCACAGTAGAGTGTCCGCTTACAATTCTGTTCTCACAAAACACGAATATGCCTTGTGTGGATTTTATGTCCACTCTTTTCCGTAGAACGTGTATCAACTGCTGGCATGTCAAATCGTCCGGTAGAAGAAGCCGTTCGTTGTTCATAGTGGGGATTTTATCGTCTTTCGGCGTAGCAATGCAAGGTACGCGGTCAGGAGGGATAGTGCGAGTGCTACTTGTCATATCGCTTCTGAACTTGTTATATGCGAGACAAAAATGTTGGCGATATTTGGTTTTTTTTTTGTAACAAACATACAAAGCTATGGTCAGGCTCGGAGGCCTTCTCAAAAGTGGGTCCAGTCTGTTCAAATCGGCAGGCAAAGGAGGACTTGGTAACCTGGGAAGCGGGTTCGCAAATAAGATCAAGTTCAGGCCAACCAAGCCTAAGCTGAAGATCAAGAAACAACCCAAGATCAAGACGACGAAGCCAAAAACGCCAGATACCAAAAAGGCGAAGGAGCTCAAAAAAACACCAGTCGACAAAGTAAAACAAGCTGATAATCTCAAGGCCGCAAAAAAGACGGGTCCGTTGAATAAGATGAAGACAATGAGCAAAAATGGTCTGCGAAAGGCTCGTACCGCATGCCGTAAGAATCCGGTCAAATGTGGAGGAGCACTTGCACTTGCAGGATATGCCGCATCTACTTACTTCAAAAACACTGAAGAACAACGAAAATGTATCATGCAATGTATCCCGGTAAACTGGAATGAGTACATCGACAACATGTGCATAGGTCTGTATTGGGAGGGTGCCGACAGTCCGCCACCAGGAGGAACAGATGTTTCTGCTGAGATCCTAGTCACAAACATAAGGAATCACGCTTACAGACGAGGCGCACCGGACGATGAACCCTACGTTGATATAACGACGTTTTCGGGAACCAAGTCGGACATTCTTGTAGACCTAACAGAGGATCAAAACGCCTCCGATTTCGGCAATATTCCATTCGACACATCGTACGTGATGGTGGATGGAATCTGTTTCGTCCCTTCGGTGCGTTACCAGGACAAGGTGGATAAACAGCCCTTTTGTGCTGAAAAGAGTCGCGATGAGCTAATCTCACGAGCAAGTGTGTACCGCTGTGGGGAAGACCCTTGTGATTCTTGCAAGTCCGAGTGCGAGTCCAAACACCCGACCACTCCAATGGGTGTAGTGAGTGAGGCGGCGGGTAACCTCGCAAAAGACGTTGTGGGACTCGGACTGAATATTGCTGGGTTAGACCCGGCAGTACTGTCGTACATAGGTTATGGAATCGGTGTTTTCGTATGTTTGTTTGCCAAGAAAATGCTGAACAGTGTATTCGGGAACGGAAAGGTCACATTCATCTTGTGGTTGGTTGTTGTCATGACAGTGGTGGAGTATTTTCTAGGACAAAGTCTTTGGTGTCAGTTCATGCCGGGTACCCATCCACCTTGGGCAAACAATTGTAGGACCACAATCGCGCCACTTTCTGATTTTGTAAAGAAGAATATTATGAAAAAGCCAAAGGATGAAGATGACCCAGACCATCCGAAGAATAGCCCCTCGTGCAAAGCAACTCAGTAGGAACTCTGGCCGAGAGAGCCGGACGTTATAACGGTGAAGCACGTACGACTTCAGCTGTACAGGTGTGTAGAACCGGCCCTTTTCGTGTGAGGGGACATACGGCATAGACACAATTTTACGTGTATACACTCCGCCAAGCATTCCAAAAACTGTCGGGTAGCTCGGTCCATATCTGCTGATCGTAGCCCCGCAATTCAAACCGCAATTTCCCGGGCATACTTGTGAATCCAGTACCTACCTTTTGAGGGTCTTCGTGTATGAGGATATCAGTATCCCAAAAGTCGCGATGAATGAACTTGCTTGTTCGACTTGTGTATGTTGCCCCCCCCCCATAACAAATACTTCTTCGGTTCTGTTTAGTTTGGACTTTTTCCTGTCCATTATCACACCTGGTGTCCATCCTTTATTACTCGCAGACCAGAAAAGAATATTTACCCCATCGGGAACTTTTGACATTTTGCGGTTCTTTCCAAGAGGGGCATAGCCAGGAGGAGGAGGATCATTTTTTTTCCTCTGTCTTTACGACCGTTGCGTTTTCGAAACTTCTTCCTTAATCTTGTTGTACAGTTTGAGGATTCTTGCCGCTCCTGAAGACGATTGCGCGTCTTGCTGTAGCATCATAAGATAGTCCCCTGCCACTGATTCGTACGTTCTTCCGCTCTCATCCCGAAATTGCCTCTTTAATTCACCAATTGTCGGTTCAGTTGTTGGATGAGGAGCTGTTGCAGCCCCTTCTACACTTTCGGTACTACGATATACCCTACGGTTCAGATGGCATGTGTGCATCTTCCCATGCATCGAGGCGCGATTGCGGCGCGACTTTGGAGATCTGCTTCGACGACGGTTGTGTCGAGGTGAGCTACGTCGGTTTGAACTTGATCGTTTCTTATAACGACGCGACATTTCCTTGGTCCTTGCTTGTTTGTTGTTGAATGTTACTTTTTTTTTTGACGCCCTTCGAAAAGAACACCGTTTGCAAGTTGCATTCCACGCCGACTACTCAATACGACAAACACTTTTTGACTTGAAGTTGTCAATCAGACCACCCAGTCGCCACAAACGCGAAGCCATTATAGACTCACGACAAAGTAAACCCTTGAAATGTAAGAAACGTATATAAGACTCAAAAATAAAACCACCAACGAAAATGGTTTCAGGTAATAAGATGTTCTCTACTTGCCAAAAGAGTCCACCTTCCACAACATTCTGATCTCTCTAAGTGATATCATTGTAAATCCTCAAAATAAGAAGAAACGCACCCACCTGTAACGAGATGTATATTGCTTGTGACACTATGACACTCATTTGTGCCCTTAAAAGTGCACGCTCAAAACAAGACTGGTCCTTTTTCCATTTTTTGAGAGCGAGACTTGCAGGTTTGGTTTTGATTGTACCAAACCTGCTACCTGATAACGCATCAAAGACAATATCATCTGCGTCAGTTACCACAAGCTCGTTTCGTTTTACGTAATATGTGTTTGTTTTTAAAACTTTAGAGTGAATGGTATTTATACTGTTAACAACATCTTCGGTTGATGCTCGGTGTTTGAGCATTAGATTTGCTGGCCTGTAAGTGATAAGAGCCAAGGTCACAAGAAACATTCTTTTCTATTGATTTTTTTTTCATCTGCATCGGTGCGAACGCGATCTGCGTCTCGAAGGCCTCCCTATGAAGGTGACCTGTGAAGATGACCCAGCCCCCGACCGTCTCAAAAGGGGTGGCATGGGAACTAGGGCACTTCGTGTCCGCGCACTTTGATTGTAAAGCGACTGAAGCCACTTGTTGTGATCTTCATATGCGGCTTGGCGTGCAGCCGCCTCTTTCGCAGCGGCCTCTTTGATCGCCATTTTGCGGCGACGTTCGAGTTCAGACGCTCTCAGCTTCTTCTTCTTTCGGGAGCCTCGCGACTTCTTTCCCATCTTTCTCATATGAAAATATTTTACTCACCAATATACAAAATGAGAGATGTCTTATACCGTTCGAGTTATGCAGACCAAGTGCGGGAAATTGAGTTGATGTTAACACAAATGTCCCCAGAAGAGAGGAGAGCTATTGAAACAGAAGCACAGTCTTTGCAACCGTTTCAAGAACACACGTTTACAAATATGAACATAGACGCAGAAATAAAAATCCTTTTACAAAAAATGTCGACCCTGCACCCATAGTAATAACACCATTGAATGACCCGCAAAATTACCGTCCTAACTATTGCAATGTCAACGTAGACAAATTCATTAAACAAAACGGTAAAGGAGAAATAGTTGGAGGATTTAAACTGTATAGAGTATTTGAGAAACAGAACCCGGTTGGTTATAAGGCGATTGTACATTTTGTAGTTTCAATAGATGGTAGTTACGTTGACCCTACTCCTGACGACTCCTATGTGTTTGTTCCATCTTCAAAAGTACCAAGCATGAACAAGGATAAATATCACCGGAGAGGGGTAGTACTGAGTGCAGTCGTTTATGGGAGTGAAGCCTATAAGAGTTGGGTATCCGGCATGGACGAGTACAAACAATACGGCCTCCAAACAGTACATAGGCCAGAGGACCTGAAAATGCTTATCACACATAAACGCGGTGACCATGTTAAACTCACAGGTTTGTCTAGGGCTGAATTCAACGGGAAATACGGAACCTTATCAGAATATGATTCTTTGACCGATAGATGGGGAGTATCAGTGGATGGAGTAGGATTGGTCGGGATAAAGCATAATAACATATTACCCACCCGACCCCCAGAGCTGTATTCCATGTGACGCAGTCAGATTCGGTCTCGCAATCATACACCTCGTCGATACCATGAATTTGGTTCTTACGCGTGCTACTTTCCCTTCTTCAACCTGTACACCACCCAACGGTGTCTTCTATCAACTGGACAATGACAGTGGTGACGTAGACATGTTCGCAGTCAAAAGGAAGTCACGAGCACAGATTCGTCCTCCACCTTACCGTCGCAAAAAACGGGCACGTATTGTTCCCGGGCTGTACAAGGTGGTCGTCTCACTGCTGTCGTTAAATCACACTCGTCTGTGATATTTACGGTGGTACATTGTAACCCTTGCTACGAGGGTGTGTCGGTGCATGAGCTCAAGAGCTTCCATCGCGTGTGATCAATTGCATGTCGTGACCCGCGAAACGTCTACTGACCAGTTCCGCGTAAGATGCGGAGTAGGCCAAAACAATGTGTGTAGCTTGAAATTTACATGTTAGGAGTGGCGTCTTCTGTACACACGGCTTCTGCGACATCGGGGTATATGTTTTAAGGCCGTGTGTCTGTCCCTCATGATTTATAATGGGAACTCATGTGATAACATTCGAGCCTACTTTTTGTGAGCTTATAACAAGATGCCGTACCAGTATAGTCATTCGAACGTTAGCGGATCCGAGCCCAAAACATTCACATGTCCTCTCCGATGTGAAAGATGTATGGCCTCCAAGGCGAACGGTGAACAATGCCGTCGAGAGGTGTGTATATGGCTTCCGTTTTGTTGGCAGCATACAAGGCAGCTACTAGGCATCAAGATAGCTCCATCGCAAGCGCTTCCGGGTTCGTTGGGTATGTTTGCAATTAATGGTTTTTCAGAGGGCGACCTCGTAGCTCCATACGGCGGTGAAGTTTTGACACAAGCACAAGTCAACAAGAGATACGGAGACAATGAATATTCCCTAGGGCCATACCTTCTGTACAGCGTTGATTCTGCATGCGTCAGATACGTCGGAAGTGCATCTAACGGTGCGTTTGGACTGATACCTAGGGACAAGGGGAACGTTTACTTTAACAAAACTTGTCACAGATTTGGAACTGTGAAGCAACAAGGAGAAGAGTACAACGGCCTCGTTTTATCGAAAAGTAATCTCGGGGTCAAGTATTGGTCTGTTGCAATGAGAGACATTGCACCCGGAGAAGAAATCATTGCAGATTACGGAGACAAGGATTACGACAACGCGTTTTCACGACGACAAGCGTTATGTGACAAGTTTGGAGTGGAATGTGATAGCACTAGACGTATTTCTAAGAAAGTTAGGTGAATAGACAAGAGTTTGACAAAATACAGGCTGCATTGTCGGCGAGTGCACAAAAACTCAGACGATCACAAAGGAGACACTCACATAAAAGCAAGGTTGCCATGTAGAACCAAATTACTTTTGTGTGGTACTCTTAAAGAATATGAGATTCGATCCCAGTCTTCCTAGAGGCTATAGTAAGCGCGTTTTACGATACGCGCGTAAACGGTGGTCATTGAACGGGTTAGTTGACGTTCACCATGTAGTACCGAAACAATTCAAACACCACCCGGTCGTCCTAGAACACGGTTACGATGTGGAAGCTGATTACAACTTCATGTTTTGCGTCACAAAACGAGGTGTACAACGTTTGAATATTCGCGACTCTCGACCCATACACGACATACATCACAGTAGGTACAACTTATTTGTGAAAGAGCAGCTGGATTCTACTTATGATTACAGCTCTTTGTTAGCAGTCCTCTTTACACTGTATCATGTCTGTAAAGGTCGTACGTCATCGAGGTGGTCGACTTCATAACAGGTTCCTCATCCTTCCGGTTCCTCTGGGTCTGGTATGTTGTAGTGCTCACTCCAATTTTCGCAAAGTATCATCTCTACTGTAACCGTAAGATCAAGTCCCCAAGTACATGTGCGACAATGGCCACAAGTAATACGTTAGTGGGGAACTGAAGAACCGGCACCAAGAGCAGCAGAAACGGTTCAAACACTGCGCAGAAGAATGCAACCCAGGCACAGACTCCCCAGCATGTTTTAGGCCGTTTGTACATTGTTACATAGACTCATGATGATGAGCCAATATATCTGATTTTTGAGTAAAAAATTAGTTACAGAACAGTAATATGGTGAAGTATCCACTGTGCAAGTTTGACTCGAAAACTCGTGCCAAAATATTACGGTCGTGCTCAAAAAGAAGAATGAGGAGCGGGCGAAAACGGAGTATAAAGAGAAGTAGAAAGAGAAGTAGGCGTAGGAGTAGGACAAGGTATCGATCCAGTACGCCCCAAGGAGGAAGGACGGGATCTTCTTCATACACATTTCATTCCCCTGAGGCCACAATAAGACCTATTGGTTCTCCTTATTTCAGAACTCCTTCAAATAGCACTCCTTATCTTATATCTCCTGGACTTTCTGAAAATGATGATATGGCAAAAAAAGGGGGTTTAGTTCTAGGTAAAGCACAGATGATGTTGTCGGAAGAATACATAAAACGATTAGGTTCAGAAGAAGGAAGATATTGGATACTGGATGAATTCGGACTCACAACCAGTTTTGGGGCCCTAACGTTTGGACATGCATTATATAAAGGAGAACCATCTGGTCCAACAACGCCTGATGCATCAACTAAAATGAGGGTTTCTGATTCTGTTTACAAGATTTTTTGGACCAGTTGTCCATTGAATCCAAAGTTTTGGAGGGGACAGCCAAGAAACTTACGGCAGGCTTTTGAAAACGAAGTAGAAGTACTT
>MDTB01096134.1_pt1 | contig 46210 bp, 38 predicted proteins | sample 811161 | NCBI WGS metagenome assembly MDTB01 (sample SAMN05326650, study PRJNA326480) | marine metagenome | isolation source: seawater | place: Mediterranean Sea | collected 2009 | reverse complement strand
GGGAACAAATACCAGGCACGAAAAAAAACGTGAAAAGCGGTCTCGACGTACGAACAGACGGGTACGCTGGCGTTCCTGTAGCTCGAGCATCCCCATGGCGGTGTTATACAGTTCATCTTCGGTGATCTGAAAAAGGTCGTCGCGCGGATAGCGCTCAATCAGGTTGTGCAGCACCTTGATGCCGTGACCCTGCTCGGGAAGACCGCTTCGAGTCAGTACATGCTGCAGTTTCTGGCGAGAGCCGGGAATATCCACGACACTGCGGTTATAGGCGCCGGCGGAAAAAAGACCGACGAGACAGGTTTCCCCGGTCAGTTGGCCACTGATGTTCCAGTGCCGTACGAAAAGAACATCCATGTAAGCCGGCCGATGAACGAGCGACCGTTTGCTCGATTTGGTGATCATTACCGGATCGGTGTCCTTTAGGTCGGCAGCGGTACTCTCCGGAAGCACTGAGAGCCGTTCAATCAGATCAAGACCGTCACGCGGTCTGAGAATACCGAGCGTCGATGACGCTTTCGGTGACATCAGGCCATTATCGTTGGATGATCTTTCATACCTGACCGCGCCGAGAAAGGTGAAATTCTCCTGTGCAATCCATCGGCATAATGAGGCGGCTTCCGAGCGGGTTTCGTCATCTCCCGGCATACCGGCGTTATCAAGGTCGTTGGCAAGTGAGAGGGCGAGTTCGCCCATGGCCATGCCGTCGGTGTTCGCTGCCGAGACCTCGCTTAAGACCCGGGTGAGTTCGGAGACAATGGTGTTGAGTCTTTCGGCCCGGGACTCGCGACTGATCTGAAAACACAGAAAGGATTCGTGTCCGGCATCGACAGAGGGGTGATTCAGCTCGGTAAGATTGCCGCTGTTGTCGCGACTGACATCAAGCACGGGATGAATGGTCAGATGGATCGTGTAGCCCAGCCGGTTGAGCACCATTGATGCTGAGTCCACCAGGAACGCCATATCGTCCACCACGGCTTCAACGACGGTATATGGGTTCGCCCCGTTGGCCTGCGTCTCGGTCGGGTTATAAGCACGCAGCAGGGGTTGTCCGGGTGGGCGCTGCCGAGCAAGGTCGAGGTGGGACAGTGCGCTCGCGAAAAGGGCTTCGGGATTTGATCTTGCGAGATCATCCGAGGGAACCCGATGAAAATATGCACCGAGAAAGGCTTGTGTCAGTTCAGCCTCTGTTGGGGCTAATCGATGTTGCGCGAGTTCAGCGAGGGCTGCAAACAGTTTTTCGCGGTCAAATTTGGGTATTGCCGCCATCACAAACAGCGTCCTCTAGGTGCCGTAATCTTAGCAGGAGATGAGATCGCACTATACGTCAATTCTGTGTCCGATTGGGCTGTATCGGCGACACCGGGAAGAGTGTTGTCGACGTTAAATTCCCTCGGGTACCACGGTAAACTGTAGGTCGTAGCGGTAAAGGAAAATTTGATCAGAGGAACATCATGCCCGAGCAGTCCTTGTGGCGGCCTTCTTTGGAGCAGGTCGCGATAACCAATATGACCCGTTTTGCCAATGATGCCTCATCTCGTTGGCACAGAAGCTTCGATGACTACGCCGGCCTTCATCAGTGGTCAGTTGAGGCACCCGAGGAGTTCTGGACCAGCATCTGGGAGTGGGCGGGGGTGATCGGGACGGGAAGTATTGATCCCGCGGTACTGAATGCTGGAAAGATGCCGGGCGCGCGCTGGTTTCCAGAGGTGCGGCTGAATTTTGCCCGCAATCTCTTGCGGCGCCAGGATTCAGCCCCGGCGCTTATCTTTCAGGCAGAAGATAAAGTCACGCGTTCGCTCAATCATGCTGACCTCTATCGTCAGGTCGCGGGTCTTGCCGGTGCGTTACAGCAGGCCGGGATTGTACCGGGTGACCGCGTCTGCGGCTTTATGCCCAACATGCCCGAGACAGTCGTGGCCATGTTGGCAAGTGCAGCGATAGGTGCGGTCTGGTCCTCTTGTTCCCCGGACTTTGGCGTGCAGGGAGTGCTCGACCGTTTTGGCCAGATTTCCCCCAGAGTGCTCTTCAGCGCCGACGGATACTGGTACAACGGCAAGGTTCACAATTCTCTGGAGAAGCTCCGAGAAATTGAAAAAGGCTTGCCCTCACTGGAGCGCACAGTAGTCGTGCCTTTGGTCTCAAGTGATCCGGATTTATCGGGGAATCCTGGCGCCGAGCGGATCACCGATTTCATGACCGATGCGACCCAGATTGATTTTGTTGATCTACCGTTTGATCACCCGCTCTACGTGATGTATTCCTCGGGAACTACCGGCGTGCCCAAGTGTATTGTGCACGGGGCGGGTGGCTCATTACTCAAGCACCTCAAGGAGCAGCAGTTGCACGTTGATCTGCACCCGGACGATCGCCTCCTCTATTTCACCACCTGTGGTTGGATGATGTGGAATTGGTTGGTCTCGGGACTCGCTAGTGGCGCAACTGTCGTTTTATATGATGGTTCGCCATTTTTTCCTGACGGCAATGTCGTCTTCGATCTTGTCGCCCGCGAGCGCATTGATGTGTTTGGCACCTCTGCAAAATACATCGACGCAATTGCCAAGGCTGGGCTGCGACCCGCTGACACCCATGATCTTTCCCGCGTTAGAACGATTCTGTCGACCGGCTCTCCCCTGATTCCAGAGAGTTTTGACTACATCTACGATGCGGTGAGCAAGACTGCCTGCCTGTCGTCTATTTCCGGAGGTACAGACATTATGGGTTGCTTCATCGGCGGCAATCCAACCCTGCCGGTCTGGCGAGGTGAAATTCAAGGTCCAATTCTTGGCATGCAGATCGAAGTCCGGGATGATGATGGATCCATACTTCCCGATGGAGAAAAAGGAGAGCTGGTCTGTGCCAACGCCTTTCCCTCAATGCCGATTGGGTTCTGGGATGATCCGGACGACGCCAAGTACAAAGCCGCATACTTTGGGAAGTTTCCAGGCGTTTGGTGTCACGGCGACTATATCTCCATCACGGAGCACAAAGGAATCATTGTCCACGGTCGTTCGGACGCGGTATTAAACCCTGGAGGTGTACGTATCGGGACGGCAGAGATTTACCGGCAGGCCGAGCGAGTCGAGCAGGTATTGGAGAGCCTGGTAATCGGGCAGAAATGGGAAGGTGATGTGCGGATCGTGTTGTTCGTGCGGTTACGTGAAGGGGAGATGCTTGATGAGGTGTTGCGACAGAACATCTGCAGTGAAATCCGTAAACACACCACCCCCCGTCATGTACCCGCCAAGGTAATTCAGGTTGCCGACATACCCCGTACCAAAAGTGGCAAGATTGTGGAACTCGCGGTTCGTAAAATTGTGCATAACGAGCCGGTCCTCAATCGAGAGGCTTTGGCGAACCCAGAGGCGCTTGATTTATTCGCAGACCTACCGGAGCTGACTGACTAAGACGGCGTGACTCAGCCGCCAGGTGTGCTGATGATCCGATAGCCTTGTGGCACCATCAGGCGCAGCGAGACATCAAGCCGATCAACTATTGTCAAAGCGGCCGAGAATTTTCGGGAAACCTGCTCCAACTTTATCGGCAGGGACTCTTTATCAGCCAGGCCGAGCGGAGGCAGGGCAAAACCCATTGATGACAACAGCGCACTGGCCGAGAGTTGCAATTCCTGAACGTATCCGGCGAGTTGTACCAGGGTGGCGAAATCGGCCGGACTGATCCTGAGCGTTTGATTGTCCGTGACGCAGCTGCGACCGATCGTCTGTTGCTCACTGCGAATCTGCCACCAGTCGCATCGGATTTTGGCAGCCTCGCCATGCTGCCCCAGACTCTTCAATTTGAGGGAGCGCCCGGTCATCTGATCGGGGTCAGGAATACCGAGACTTTTGAGCATTTCATCGAGTTGCTCACGTTTTTCTTCCGACAGGTTTTCGCGTTGAGCCATCAAACTTTGAGCGATACCTGAAAACTGGTCGATGGATTGACGTATCACCGTGGGATCGACAATTGCCACTTCTTTGCGGGCGTGCCGTATAAAAAAAACCTCTTGGGAATCTGCAATAAAGAGCACTTCCTGACGAGGCATCTCGGAGTGGGTCAGCCGTACCCGCCCCTCGCTGACCACGATCTGTGCTTTACCGGGGATGCCCTGATCAACCGTATCGATAATCAACCGGGTGGCAGCCAGCACGGGTGTGATCGTACCGGCCATCCCGCCGAGAGCGAGAATGGCGAGGGCTACACCACGGAATTTCCGGACGGAAGAGAAGATCAAGTGAGGCTCCTGCGTTTGGATGTTATCGTCAGGTCGGGAGGACGATTGTCCGATGATTTGACTGCTGGCATTGTAAATGATGGAAATCAAAATCGTTGTCAGACGGCTTTTAGGTATCGGGTATCATCCTCAGCCGGTTGTGCAGGGTTAGCTGACGGTGGCGGAAAGGGCGATAAGCCCCACCCGACCCAATTCGGCAAAGCATTTTGAATTTTTAGTGGAACGGAGACTAGTGGACAGCATCTATGATTACGAACATTTACGGTAAACACATCCAGGATCTTGACAAGATGCGCGTCGAAGAAAAGATCAGTCATGTTAAGGAAGGGATCCCGGACGATCTTTATGAAGTCCTCACGACTGAGTGGCACCAATTTGTTACCAGTTGTGTGAAGAATGGAAAAGGCGAGATGAAGCTCGAGGAGTTTGATTACTATTTTGAACTTTTCATGAAGTTCCCTCATTGAGTCCCACAGGTCCGGGCTGCTCATGACTTATCCAAACATCGACCCCGTCGCTATCAGCATTGGCCCACTTGCTATCCATTGGTACGGCCTGATGTATCTGATCGCTTTTGCGGCGGGCGGTCTGCTTGGAAAATACCAGTCCAAGCGAACTCCCGGACAATGGAGTAATAACGAGGTCTGGGATCTCGTCTTCTACGTCGCGGTCGGTGCGGTTCTGGGCGGCAGGCTTGGTTATGTGGTCTTTTACAACGCTGCCTACTATTTGGTGCACCCTCTGGAAATCTTCTGGGTGTGGACTGGGGGGATGTCTTTTCATGGAGGTCTTATTGGGGCCGTCGCGGCGGTAATGCTTTTCGCCAGTCGGTCAAAGCGGTCGTTTTTTGATGTTGCCGATTTTCTCGCTCCTTTGTGTGCGCCGGGACTTCTGGCCGGACGCATTGGAAACTTTATTAATCAGGAGTTATGGGGGCGGGTCAGCGACGTTCCCTGGGCAATGATTTTTCCTGCGGCGGGCCCGCTGCCCAGGCATCCCTCGCAGTTATACGAAGCAGCCCTGGAGGGCGTGTTGCTCTTTTTGATTGTCTGGGTCTTCGCGGCGAAACCCCGACGGCCGGGTCAGGTCAGCGGTCTCTTTTTGGCCGGTTACGGACTTTTTCGTTTTTTCGTCGAGTTCTACCGCGAGCCGGATCTGCACCTTGGTCCGGTGGCGCTCGACTGGATGACCATGGGCCAACTGTTGAGCATCCCAGTATTCGTCGCCGGCGCATGGTTGCTGCTGCGAAGGCGCAATAATGGAAGCTAGCTGATGCGGGTCGTTTTGTTGTCCGATACCCATGGCTTCGTAGAACCGTACATACAGAAACTGGCGCGTTCTGCTGACCGTGTCGTGCATGCCGGCGATGTCGGCGGCCTGGAGGTGATTCAGTCGCTGGCACCTGATCAGGGCGAACTGATCGTGGTGCGTGGTAACAACGACTGGCCCGAAACCTGGCCTGATGCCGCACAAGCCGGTTTCTCGGTACTCGCAGAGTCTGCCGAGGTCGATCTCCCCGGCGGGGTGTTGGCGGTTGAACACGGTCACCGGATCTGGGATACACGCCACTATCACAAGCGCTTGCGGGCCAAGTATCCTGATGCGCGGGCAATTGCCTACGGACATACTCACATCCGTTGTGCTGATCTGGATAAAGCGCCCTGGGTTTTGAACCCCGGTGCAGCGGGCCGCGAGCGCACAAAAGGGGGTGCATCTTGCATAGTGCTCGAAGTCAGTAACCGGGTATGGCAGGGTAGCGAATACCAGAACGGCGAGATCAGCGCGTCCGGAAGAACCTGCGCTTGAAGGCGCTCTTTCCGGGTTTGCCTCGAAGCCGGCGCTGTGATGTGGCGGCAGTTAGCCGCTGTTCTCCATCAGAAAGTTTCTCACGACGGGCAATACCCGGTCGGTCGCCTCTAAAAAAATAGCATGCTTAAGCCGATCAAGAATGACCAGTTCGGCGTTAGGCAAAGCGTTGGCCATCTCCCGATTGAGTCGCGGGTTACAGCCGCCGTCTTCCTCACCCGTCACCAGTTGACAGGGCGCTGAAATTTCGTGGAGCCACGGACCCATTTCGGTCTCAGCATAGATATCGAAGACATTAAGGAAAATATCAGCCGGCGTGTCGATGACCTGCTGCTTGCGTTTTTCGATCACGTCCGGATGGTTTGCTGCAAAGTCGTTGGTGAACCAACGTGCGGTCAGGGTATCGAGTACCTGCGGGATACCCTTTTCGCGCATGGCAGCAACAACAGCTTTTACTTTTGCGCTGTCCTCGGACGTTCGAAAGGCTGCGGTGGACCAAAGCCCTAAAGATTTGACCCTTTCCGGATAGCGTTTTGCATACGCCGGGCCAATCATGCCTCCCAGGGAGTGACCGGCAAAGTGCGCCCGTTCGATGCCGATTGTCGAACGAAGTGCCTCAAGGTCGTCGACCAGATCCTCGAGCCCAAAAGACGCGTGCGGGGCGGGACTCTCACCATGGCCGCGAAGGTCATACCGGATACAGGTAAAGCGATCCTTAAGACCGTCAACAAGTTTCGCAAAGGTCGCACGTCGGGCCCCGATCCCGTGAATCAAAAAAAGGGCTGAGCCCTCTCCTTCGATCGTATAAGCACAGTCGATTGCCATGTTTAGCCAGTCCGGCGGCTATTCATGCGACCTTACGGCCAAGCGGGCGGACTTGTGGAAGCACTTCCTCGCCAAACCGGCTCATCATCTCCAGAGTTTCAGATTGATTCTGCCCAAAGTTAGAGGAAGCAATTACCTCGTCGATACCGAGTTCGGCATATTCGGAAAGACGGTCAACCATTTCGGCACTGCCACAGATAAGCACATTCTGCCCAAGCTCTTCCATCGATTGTGTACGGGGTAGCGGTTTGATGATTCCCCGCTCGACAATGCCGGGACCGCCAAAGACGTTGTCAAAGCGCTGGTAGTAGCAGTGCGCGTGCGCGATCTTGTCTTTGGTATCAGCGTCATTTTTTGCGAGGAAGAGCCCCCGCTGAAGTGACAGCCGTGACCGGCAATTCGGGCCGGCGGTAGCCTTGCCTCCATAAAAGGCGTTGACCTGTTCCATGAGTACGTTGTGATGCGCCCCAAGCGGTGTGGTCTGGATGTGGTATCCCTTGGCCGCCATTGCCTCAATGCCCCCAGGCGCCATGATCGCAAGAGCGATAGGGATCGCCTCTTCAGGCCGGGGCATCACCGTGAGCGGTTCGAAGTGGTAATACTCGCCTGCCCAGGCGACGTCCTGTTGGGACAGGAGAGCCTCGAGCACCTGAAGGCTTTCTTCAAATTTTGCCTTAGTCGAATCGAAAGAAATCCCCATCCGCTCGGTTTCGTAACCGAAAGCCCCTTTGCCAACTCCCAGAATCAGTCGTCCGTCGCAAAGCGTCTGCGCCTGAATAACCTCGCCGGCAAAAACCCGCATGTCACGCAGCGGCAACTGACAGACAGAGGTCGCAATCTCGACGCTTTCGGTATGGGCTGCGACCTTGACCGCAAATTGCAGCGGAGAGGGGATCAGCAGAATATTGACGAGGTGGTGTTCAGGTATAGATACCCCCCGATAACCGCAGGTTTCGGCGTGAACGGCCTGCTCCAGCATTTCGCGGTAAAGGCGTTTTGCACCGATCGCAGGATCCAGCAGATGACTGTTCAGAAAGTGTGAAAATTCCATAAGTCCGGTCGATGCACCGCGAAAAGAATAATCTACCATGAGGCCTGGACTTCGCCGACTTAGAGCGAGAGAGAGTCGCTAAACCCAATGGAGGCCAATAATCGGGTACCTTGGATACATCTGCGGGCCCTTTCCGCGGCGTAAGGCGTATGATCGCGGGGTTTTGACTTGAAAGTGACGCGACGTCTCGAAACAGGAGAGAAGAAAACCATGAAGAGCCTGCCATCCGCAATGGCGGCAGTCGTGCTGACGGGTCACGGTGACCTCGACAAACTTGTCTACCGTGAAGATTTTCCGGTTCCGGTTCCGGCGCCTGGGGAAGTTCTGATAGAGGTTGCGGCATGTGGCCTTAACAACACTGATGTTTGGGTGAGGCAGGGCGCTTACGGCACCGACGACAATCCCAATGCCGTAGCTTCGTGGCGAAGAAGTGCATCTGAGGAAACGCTGTCCTTCCCACGCATTCAGGGCACCGATTCTGTGGGAAGGATAGTGGCTGTGGGTGGGGACGTCTCTGCCGACCGGATTGGGCAACGGGTGATGGTGGACTTCAGTATCTACAACGACGAGGGCGACAGTCTTGCGGATATCGACTATATCGGCCACGGCCGTAACGGCGGTTTTGCCGAGTATCTTACGGTGCCGGACGAAAATGCCCACCTCGTAGATAATGATCTTAGCGATTCAGAACTTGCAACATTCTGTTGTGCTTACCTCACGGGTGAGCATATGCTTGATCGTGCGAACGTGCAGGCAGGTGAGCGGGTTCTGATCACGGGTGCATCGGGAGGGGTGGGTTCCGGTCTGATCCAGTTGTGTCGTGCTCGCGGTGCGATCCCTTACGGGCTTACCAGTAGGGTCAAACTAGAAGCGGTAAAGGCGCTGGGTGCTCAAGGGGTCATCGATAGAGACAGCCCCAATCTTATCGAGGCTGCACATCACGCTCTTGAGGATCACGCGGTGGATGTGGTCGCTGATCTCGTAGGCGGAACACTTTTCAATCCACTGCTGCAGTTGCTTCGCCCGGAGGGTCGTTACACAACCGCTGGTGCTATCGGCGGACCCGTGGTGGAGTTAGATCTCAGGACGGTCTATCTCAAACACCTCGCTATTCATGGCTCATCTCAAGGAACGCGGGGCGCCTTCAAGAGGCTGATGCACTACATCAATACCGGTAAGATCAAACCCATTCTGGATCGTCAATTCAAGTTGTCTGACTTTCATCAGGCACAGGCTTATTTTATGGAAAAGCATTTCGTGGGCAAGGTGGTAGTTGTGCCGGATGCCAAGTGGGCGGATCGGACGTCTACCTAAAAACTGAAGCGAGAGGAAAACTGAGAATGAAGAGAATATGGCTTGGAGAAGAACCCCATGCTTGAACATGCAAAGGATCGCTTGCACGAGTTGCAGGGCCACATGCAGACCGCGGGGCTCGATATTGCTCTGTTAACGGATGAGAGCACGATTGCGTACTACGCAGGCTTTTGGGGTTACCTTTCTGTGGAATTTGGGCGCCCGACCTTTCTGATTGTTCCGGCAGATGGAGATCCCACTGTGGTCACGCCGCTGATGGAAAGTGAAATGGTGTCAGCCATGACCTGGATCCCGGATGTTCGTACTTGGGAGGACTCTGGTCATAACCGCTGGGAAAATGTACTGGCAGGGATCTTTGACACCTTGCCGCCAAGGCTGGGGGTAGAAAAAAAGGTATTACCTGGTCTGGTGCGTAACTGGCTGGAGAGCGCGTCAGACAGCGTTGAACTAACAGATGCTTCTCCCCTGATTTCAAAGATGCGCACGGTGAAATCACCTTTTGAGATAGAAATCATGAAACAGGCCGGGCGGGTTGCGGCTGCCATGATGTCTGCAGCCCAGGAGTCTCTGGCCGAGGGTGTTCCTGAGTATGAAGCCGCTTTGGCTGTAATTAATGCCGGAACCCGTGCCGCCGCCGAGTTTCTTACCGCCAAGGGTTGGGAGCAGTTTGTGTCGCCAATGATTCATAACCTGCAGATCATGCAGTCGGGCATGGATACCTCGATGGTGCATAGAAGGGCCAGCGTCAAGAAACTTCAAGCCGGGGATCCGGTGTATTTCTGTTTTTGCAACATGGCGCAGTTTAAGCAATACAAGCTTGGATTCGATCGCATGTTTAACATCAGCCACGTCTCCACTCAGGCGGCAGATGTCCAGCAAGCCGCTATCGACGCACAACAAGCGGCATTAGGTGCTGTTCGACCAGGCGTGACGGCAGAAGCAGTTGCCGAGGCGGCCAATGAAGTGTATCGGGACAGGGGTTATTCACCGAGTTACCGAACGGGGCGTTCTATCGGGATGGCGTATCTTGAGACGCCTGAGCTCAAATCGGGAGACCGCACAATTTTGCAGGCAGGGATGACATTTGCGGTCGACGGTGGCATATCTGTAGATGGCCAATATGGTGGTCGGATTGGCGATTCGATTGTCGTGACGGCGGAGGGATTTGAGTATCTGACCGAGTATCCTCGCGAGGTTGTGGTGATCAGATCGTAGGGGTTAACCCATCAGATGACCCCAATAGCGCTTTTTGGAATTCAGGAGTGAATTCTTAGTATGAAAAATGACATTTTCTGGGTGGATGCGTTCAGTGCAGAACCCTTCGGCGGCAACCCGGCCGTAGTCTGTGTCGGAACTGACGGTTTGTCCGATGCACAGCTGCAGCATCTTGCAAATGAATTTAACGTTTCCGAGAGTGTTTTTATTGCGGGCGGCGACGGCGCGTATTCAATCCGCTGGTTTACTCCGACCAAGGAACTTGCCCTCGTTGGCCACGCGACGCTCGCGGCGGCTCACGCGGTCTTGTCTGTTCTGGAACCGGATCGGTCAGAGGTGCAATTTATCTCCCCGATAAGCGGTCAGTTGGCGGCCTATCGGGATGAGGCAAATGTCGCCATTGTCCTGCCTGCCGATGATCCTGTTGCCTCTGAGCCGCCAGCTGCGCTGATTCAGGGCCTCGGACGGACGCCGGTAAGCACCCTTAAAGGCCGCCACTACGTTGCGGTGTTTGATGATCCTGAAAAGGTGGCGGCGCTCGAGCCCAAATTTGACGTTCTGGAGACGCTAGATCTTCCAACCATAGCGGTTACTGCGCGTGGAAATGAATCGGACTACGTCCTGCGGTTTTTTGCGCCGGCCAATGGTGTTCCGGAAGATCCGGTATCGGGTGTTGCCCAGTGCTCGTTGATGCCTTACTGGGCCTCAAAGCTTGCAAGAGCGGAATTGACTTCGCGGCAACTTTCACCAAAGGGCGGTGAGATGAACTGCAAGATGCTTGATGAAGGCGTACAGATAGCCGGTCCCTGCTGCACGATCTTTTCCGGGGTCCTTGAAAACTGTTGATTTCTGTCGAGGTTTAAATAGTGCCGTCTCGCACACCCCCACTCTTTTTCTATCCCTTTCATCCTGACAACTGAGCGCTCACGCAGTAATATCTCCCAACCGTTTTGGGAGGATGCTGAAATAAGGCTTGTAGTGCGCTAGAAGAATAGCGCCGATCAACGGGCCGCCACCGTCGCTGAAAAAAGCGATTTCGAACGAGCAGCCATGCTGCAATCTCAACCGCGAGGAGGAAGCGAATGAGTCAGAGCGAAGGGTTTGGTGCCTACACCGATTTTGGCAGACTGCGAACCGCAATTGTCGGCAGTGCGCAAGGGCTTGCCCTGCCGCCGTTTAATCCAACGCTGCATCACTATAACGACGAGGTGCAGGCGGCGCTCAAGGCGAGTGGGGATCAGCCGCTCGATATCGCTAAGGCGATGCCGGAGCGTTGGGAAAAGACCGCCGAGCAGTTGGATAATTTGGCCGCGTTATATGAAGCCAATGGAATCAAGGTGCATCGTCCGAGACCCTATAGCGATGAGGAGCGCCAATACCTTGCAGAGGCGCAGCCTGGCGCTTCGCTACTGTATCCGGCGGACCCGGTCTACACCGTAGGCAAACATTATCTGGAAGTCAATATTCGCAGGGCCTATCGGCGCAAGGAAGTATTTCCTTTGCGGGAAATTGTCGCGCCCCTGCTGGCAGCGGATCCGGAAGCCCATCATGTGATCATGCCTGCGGTGCAGCCCTTTGCACCATCCAGTGATGGACCGGGACCGTATCTTGAGGGTGGGGACATTATCTGTTATCAAAACCATCTTTTTGTCGGCGAGTCCGACATCGCGACCAACCGTGCCGGAACGGATTGGCTGATCGACTACATAACGCCCTTCGGTTATCAGGTGCATCCAATGCCGATGCACGGCACGATCCTGCATCTTCTGGGCACCATGGTTCTGGTGGCTGAGGGAGTCCTGCTGCTGTACCGGGATGAACTGAAAGAGCCGCTGCCGGCGCCTCTGGCCGACTGGGATGTTATCGAGTTGACCGAACAAGAGGCGAGGGCGTATGCCACTGTGGGCGTCAGTCTGGATGAGAAACGCTACGTCATTCCCGCCGGACTGGGTCGCGTCTGTGATGAACTTGCCAAACGCGGTGTGGAACCCATCGAGATTGCATACGATTACGTCAGTTACTGGGGCGGCTGCGTATCCTGCTCGACCCATGCAATTTTGCGGGACCCCTGATTTTATGAGCCCACCTGAGGTGGATCTAGCGCCGGAGTTGACCAAGCAGATACTGAATGCTGTTGATCAGGGGTTTGAGCAGCAGTTGACGTTCACCCAACAGATGATGGCTCTGGATTCGACCCGTGGCAACGAGCATCGGGCCCAGGCGTGTTTTTTCGAGGCGCTTGATTTTCGAGGTTACGAGATGGACCAGTGGTCCATCGATGTTGCCCAGATTGAAAGTCACCCTGGGTTCTCCCCCGTCAAGGTTAACTACGACAACGCGGTCAATGTGGTCGGTACGCACACGCCTCAGGAAACCAAAGGCCGGTCCCTGATCCTCAACGGCCATGTGGATGTGGTGCCGACAGGGCCCGTGGACATGTGGACGCATCCGCCTTTTGAACCCTGGATCGAAGGTGATTGGCTTTATGGTCGGGGCGGCGCAGATATGAAGGCGGGTCTTTGCGCTAACCTGGCAGCGCTTGATGCGCTCGCAGCCCTGGGGTGGCAGCCCGCCGCGCGCGTCCATCTGCAGTCTGTAACGGAAGAAGAGTGTACCGGTAACGGAGCGTTGTCTGCGTTGGTCAGGGGGTATCGGGCAGATGCCGCCCTCATCCCCGAGCCCGAAGAGAACATGCTGGTGCGGGCCAATACCGGGGTGATCTGGTTCCGGGTTCATGTGCGAGGCAGGCCGGTTCATGTGCGTGAAGCAGGCCAGGGTGCGAACGCGATCGAAGCTGCGGTGTCCCTGATACCCGCGCTCAAGGCGCTTGAGCGCAAGTGGAACAGTATCCGTTCGGAGCAGCGCTATTTTGAATCACTGGACCATCCGATCAATTTCAATATCGGCAAGATTGTTGGCGGTGATTGGGCCTCTTCGGTTCCCTCGTGGTGCACCTTTGATGTGAGGGCAGCTATTTATCCGGGCGTCGATCCTCGTGACGCTGCCAGAGAAATCGAAGAATGTATTTCAACGCACGCAAGTGAGCATACCTTTCTGCGTGATAACCCGCCTCAAGTGGAATACAACGGATTTTTTTCTCGCGGCTATGTTCTGGAGGAAGGGAGTGAGGCTGAGCAGGTGCTGGGTCAGGCCCATGCGGCGAGCTTTGGGACTAGCCTTGAGTCTTTTGTGACCCCGGGGTATCTCGACGGCAGGGTATTCGTGCTGTATGACGATTGCCCTTGTCTGGTGTATGGCCCCGTTTCCCGGGATATTCATGCCTTCGACGAACGGGTCAGCCTCGCGTCGCTGAAGCGTGTGACCGGGACGATTGCGCTCTTTGTGGCTTCCTGGTGTGGTCTTGAACCTCTTACTCGTCGGGATCGTCACCCCGCTTAATCTGCATCGAAAGACCAACCTGCTCTCGGGTGGTGCGCGAGAGTTCGCCGATGGCTTTTGTCCCGAACCGCTGGGTAATCTGGTCGAGCGCCTGATTGAGCGTTTCCCTTTTCGCCTTTTTCTCGGCACCAAATAACGGTAGCTGATCAGCAGATTCGTCTGTCAATCCTGTACAGCCCACCCCGAGCAGGCGAATCGCACCTTGGGGTCCCGATCGGTGCAGAAGCTCAGTGGCACTTTCGGCAATCGTACGGCCGTCATTGGTAGGTTGGAGTAACGTCGTTCGTCGGGTAAAGACGGGATACCCCCGAACCCCGGGACCCGTGCGCCTGGCCGACTTCCACTTCAGGACTACGGTATGCGCACGAACCCCGTCGTTTCTGAGCCGCCGGGCGACAGACTCCGCGTGCTCTCGGATTAGCGGCTCGAGCTGCTGGTAATCTGAAATGTCTATGCTGAACGTGTGTTCCTCACTGTACGAAACCGCTTCGCGGTAGGGTTCCACCTCGCGCATATCCTCCCCGCGAGCCAGTTTTGCGATCTCGACACCCCAATCACCGAGCGCATGGCGCAGGGTTTCATCATCCGCGTTGGCAACATCCCCTATCTGTTTAAAGCCCAGCGCTTCCAGACGTTCCTGGGCGACCGGGCCTATCCCCCAGATCCGGCCTATCGGCAAGGCCGTAAGAAATTTCTCGACTTCATCCTTTTTGACCTCAAGCAGGCCATCAGGCTTTGCACTTGCACTGGCAATCTTGGCCACCATCTTCACCGGCGCAATCCCGACAGAAACCGGTAGCGCAAGCACTTCACGGACCTGGCTCCGTAACTGCTGCCCCACCTTCTGCGCAGGACCCATCAATCGGTCGCTGCCGGTCAGATCGAGAAAGGCTTCATCCAATGAGACGCGTTCCACGACGGGAGAAAAGTGTCGGAAGATCTCGAAGAGCCGAGCCGACTCTTTTTTGTAGAGCGCCATGTTGCCGCGGACAAAGGTGAGGTCCGGACATCTGCGACGCGCCTCGACCGAAGGCATGGCCGAGCGCACGCCAAACTGCCTTGCCTCATAACTTGCCGCTGCTACGACGCCACGCGGACCACTACCGCCGACCGCAAGGGGTCGACCTCTAAACTCAGGGTGATCACGCTGCTCAACGGATGCATAAAAGGCATCCATGTCGGCATGCATAATGACCCGGCCATGACGGTTTAAGACACTCATCGACAGCAAACCTTACGATCTTTTTTGCTGCATTGGCAAGCACTCAGCCGGTATTGCGAAGGCCCGCGGCAATTCCGTTAATCGAAAGCAGTAATGCCCTTTGCATCTGGTCGTTACGGTCCCGCGTTCCGTCTCGGCGACTGCGGGTGAGGAGTTCGACCTGCAGCACGCTGATCGGATCGAGATAGGCATCTCGCACCTCGAGAGTTCTGCGCAGCATGGGCTTGTCGGACAGTAACGCGGTGCCAGTGATCGAGGTAATCATTTCGGTGGTAAGCGCATGCTCCTCGACGACCTGGTCGAAAAGGGGATGCAGCGCAGGATCGACCAGACGCTCGACATAATGGCGCGCGATGGCAAGGTCGGTCTTGGCCAGAGTCATTTCAACATTCGAAATGAATGTTGAAAAGTAGTGCCATTCTGCGTACATCTGACGCAGGTCGTTTTCATATCCGGCTTCGGTAACGGCGCGGAGGCCGCTGCCGGCACCGAACCATCCAGGTATGATCTGGCGCGACTGAGTCCAGCCGAAAACCCACGGGATGGCGCGAAGGTCGGCGATACCCGCTTGGGCTGCAGCACGGCGGGCGGGCCGAGAACCGATGTTCATGGACCCAAGCTCTTCAACCGGAGTTGAAGCTGTGAAGTATTCGGGCAGGCCCGGGTGTTCGACGAACCGTCGGTAGGCAGTGAAGGCGGCGCCAGAGGCCTGCTCCATGATCTCGTACCAGGCCGAGATGGAGTCTTTATCGTGCCGGGGAGCTTTGTGGGCAAGAGAACTTTCCAGGAGAGCACTGACAGCGAGGTTCAGGTTGCGCCGGGCGATTGCCGGCAGGCCGTATTTGTCGGCAATGACCTCGCCTTGCTCGGTAAGCTTGATCTCACCATCGACGACTCCCGGGGGCTGGCTGAGGATAGACGCGTGGGTGGGTCCACCCCCGCGCCCAATGGTCCCACCGCGGCCGTGAAATACTCGAATCCGGATCCCGGTCTCTTCAGCTACCTCCTGGATGATGCGCAGGGCCTTGTGAATCTCCCACTGAGAAGTGGTGATACCACCGTCCTTGTTGGAGTCGGAGTAACCGACCATGACCTCCTGCTGATCGCCGCGCAGGGCCAGTAGTTGGCGGTACGAGCGGTCGTTAAACAGGGTCCGGAGGGTTGGCCCGATAGCCCGCAAATCTTCAATGGTTTCAAAGAGGGGAACGAAATCCAGTCGGGCGACGCCGGATCCGAGGTCCACCAGGCCGACCTCGCGTGCAAGCAGTACGGGCGCAAGGATATCGTCGACGCCTCGGGTCATGGACACGATGTAGGCGCCGATTACCCCATCCCCATCCTGGTCCATTATTGATCGCAGCGTCCGGAACAGCGTGAGGTTGTCATGTTCGTCGTGCCCGTGGGGTGGCGCCAATGGCCGGCGGCTGTCCAGTTCCTCGATAAGCCGGGCCGACCGTTCTTCGGGAGTCATATCACCGTATGCCACGCCGAGGGGTCCGAATAACTCGGCCAGTGCTTCGTGATGGCGACCCGAGTGTTCGCGAATGTCGAGGTTGGCGAAGTGAAAGCCAATGGCGCTAACGATGCGCCGTACCCGGGCGAGTCTTCCATCGGCAATCAGTGCGCCCTCGTGAGTGCGCAAAGAGCGGTCCATGACTGCCAGTTCAGCCGCTAACTCATCAGGAGAATGGTAAGCGTCGGCGGCCCGCTGTCGGGTCGCCGCCAGGCGCTTGTCGATAACAGCGCAGCGCAGTCGATAAGGTTCGAGCAGTCGGGTCGGTGTCAGCACATCTGGGTGGTCCGTCTGGTCGGCCGAAACGGCGGCTGCCATCTCCTCGGAAATCTCATAAAGGCGTCCGCTCATCGAGATGTCATCAGAGAGTTGGTTGATCTCGGCGATGAGCAGTTCGATGGCTCGATCGCGTTGCAGGTCGAGGACGGCGACGGTCGTATCAGGCGAGACGTTGGGGTTGCCGTCCCGATCGCCGCCTACCCATGAGCCAAACCGGACCGGTACGTGCCCGGGTCGCAGTTGCTGGCCGATATCGCCAAGGGTCGCAGCGATCGTGTCAAAAAGATCGGGCAGTGCGTCGCTGACTGTCTGGGAAAGATAGTAGAGGACGAATTTCGCTTCATCAAAAGGGTCGGGCCTTTCGTGGCGAATTTCATCCGTCTGCCAGATGGCCTCGATCATCTCGTCAATACGGCGGTCGATCCGATCGCGTTCTATCTGGGTGCAGCGCGTATCTCCGCGTTTCTCGAGCAGATCAGCGATGGTGGCGAGTTTTTTGAGAATGGACCGCCGGGAGGCTTCCGTGGGATGGGCAGTGAATACCGGTCTGAAGTCCGCCCGGTTGACAAGGTCGCCAATCTCAGCGGCGGTAACACCAGAATCGAGAAGGCTACGGACTGTTTCTCCGAAGTGACTACCCGCCCGGGCACCGCCAACATTGAGGTCCTCGATACGGTGTTCCTGCTCGGCAATATTGGCTAGGTGGAAGTAGACGGTGAAGGCCCGGACCAGGTGAATGGCTCGGTCACCGTCGAGACCGGCCAACAGATCAGTGAGTTCGGCGGTGACTCCAGTCGAGGTGCTGGTTTGGCGGAGTCTCTGGGCGAGGTGCCGCACCTCTTCGACGGTGTCGAGGAGGTCCTTACCGTGCTGGCGGATAAGGGTGTCGCCCAACTGGTGACCCAGTCGCCGGATGTCGGCGCGCAGTGCTGCGTCAGCGGTCTCGGCTCGGGTCAGGACGGCGTCCTCGGGAAAAGAGGGGTTTGTCATGGGCGCGACAGTACGGGCATTCCCCTGCCGATACAAGAAAAAATTTCGCCCCGCTCCTGAATTGGTTTGGTATGGGAAGAAGCATCGATTCGTCGACTTTTCCCCGATAGTTATAGAGGCTAAAGCATCTGTTCAGCCCGAATGGCATAAGCCTTTCTTGATACGGCTAATCAGTAATCGCACTCATTGCGGGATTGAACTCGCCGTATCCTTCCCGTCGCAAAAATAAACACTTAAGAATTCTAAAACCGAGAACACGGCGGGTCCTTGTTCTCTTTGTGCCAGCGCCGGCGTCGGTTGGCCGGAGGCTATCGCAACCTTCCCACACCACTATTAATCAATCGGAAAACTATGAGCCATACCCGTACCCCCGAGCGCACCCGTCGATTGCAGCGCAGCGAATTGGCCGTTCCCGGCTCGAACCCCGGAATGTTCGAGAAAGCCGCGGCCAGCAATGTTGATTACGTCTTCCTGGACCTTGAGGACGCAGTCGCGCCCGATGACAAATTGGCTGCCCGGTCGAACATCATCCAGGCCCTAAACGATATTGACTGGCGGGGGTCGGGCAAGACGATTTCGATCCGAATCAACGGCCTCGATACACACTACATGTACCGCGACGTCGTCGAGATCGTCGAACAGGCGGGCCAGTTCCTTGACACCATTCTGATTCCCAAGGTGGGTGTTCCCGGTGATATCTACATGGTCGACGCCATGGTCTCCCAGATCGAGATCGCGGTCGGCCTCAGCCACCGTATCGGTCTTGAAGCGCTGATCGAAACCACTCTTGGTATGGCGAATGTCGAAGCTATTGCGACTTCCAGTGATCGTCTTGAGGCGATGCACTTCGGGGTGGCTGACTACGCTGCCAGTTGCCGGGCCCGCACCACCAACATCGGCGGTCTCAACCCGGACTATCCTGGAGATCAATGGCATGACGGTCTCTCCCGGATGCTCGTCGCTTGCCGGGCTTATGGCCTGCGGCCCGTGGACGGCCCCTTTGGTGATTTCAATGACCCGGAGGGTTTCCAGCTAGCAGCCCGCCGTGCCGCCGCGCTCGGTTACGAGGGGAAGTGGGCTATCCATCCGTCCCAGATTGACCTCGCCAACGATGTTTTCTCGCCCCCCGCCGCCGAGGTCGATAGAGCCAAACGCATCCTCGTTGCCCTTGAGGAGGCAGCCGCCGAGGGTCGGGGCGCCGCCCAGTTGGACGGCCGGATGATTGACGCCGCTTCCGCTCGCATGGCGGAGAACGTGGTGGCCATGGACGATGCGATTCAGGGCAAATCCCAGGTCTGAGCCCGGGGTCAGGCACGCGATAGATCCACTCATCACCGGCACACCGGGTAATCAATAGCAGAGGAGAGGGGAACAATGGACATCCACGAGTACCAGGCCAAGGCGCTGCTCGCTGACTTCGGAGTGCCGATTCCAGCCGGTGGTCTCGCCTACAGCCCGGAGCAGGCGCAGTATCGGGCCACCGAGATCGGCGGAGATCAGTGGGTAGTCAAGGCCCAGGTGCATACGGGCGGTCGGGGCAAGGCCGGTGGTATACGAGTGTGCCGCAGTGAGCAGGAAGTCTGGACCGCTGCCGACGAGATGCTCGGCAGTCGGTTGGTGACCCAGCAGACTGGGTCTCGGGGTCGCGGTGTGTACCGCCTGTACATCGAGTCAGTGGCCGAAATCGACCGGGAGATCTACCTGGGTTTCGTGCTCGATCGAGGGACCGAACGGGTCATGCTGGTGGCGTCGGCCGCTGGCGGGATGGAGATCGAACAGATTGCCGAGGATGATCCGGATTCACTGATCCGAGTAGTGATCGAGCCGGCTGTCGGCCTCCAGGGCTTTCAAGCCCGGGAGGTAGCCTTCGCTCTTGGACTGGACGCTTCCATCGTGACCGAGGCGGCAAATACTCTGAGGGCTTGCTACCGATCCTTCCGGGATCTCGATGCCACCATGGTCGAAATCAATCCGCTGGCGGTGACCGCCGATGGCCGAATTCTGGCGCTGGACGCCAAAATGACTTTCGACGACAACGCCCTCTTTAGGCGCCAGCAGATCTCCGAGTTGCGGGATAAGTCCCAGGAGGATCCCCGCGAGATGAGAGCCACTGACCGGGGTCTGAGTTACGTCGGACTCGAGGGCAGTATTGGTTGCATTATTAACGGTGCGGGCCTGGCGATGGCCACCATGGATATGATCAAACACTCGGGGGGTGAACCCGCAAACTTTCTCGATATCGGAGGTGGCGCCTCTCCGGAACGGGTCGCCAAGGCATTCAACCTGGTGCTCTCCGATGAAAATGTCAAAGGGGTGCTAGTCAATATCTTTGCCGGTATTAACCGCTGTGATTGGGTTGCCCAAGGCGTGGTGAATGCGATGCAGGATCTCAATATCCAGGTGCCGGTCGTCGTGCGCCTCTCGGGCACCAACGTAGAGGAGGGGCGACGCATCCTCGAAGAAAGTTCCATGCCCCTGATTACCGCTGATACCCTGGCCGAGGCAGCCGAGAAGTCGGTCGCCGCAACGAGTGAGGAGGCGAAAGTATGAGCATCGTGATCGACAACAAGACCTCTATCCTGGTTCAGGGCTTTACGGGCCGGATCGGATCATTCCATAGCGAGGAGATGATCGAGTACGGGACCAACATCGTGGGTGGCGTTACTCCGGGTAGGGGTGGCACCACCCATCAGGGACTGCCTGTATTCGATACCGTCAAGGCTGCGGTAGCGGCAACCGGCGCCGAGGCCAGCATCGTGTTTGTCCCGCCGCCGTTCGCGGCTGACGCCATCATGGAGGCTGCCGATGGAGGTCTGCGCACCTGCGTATGCATTACCGACGGGATTCCGGCGCAGGACATGATGCGGGTCAAGCGCTACATGCGCCGCTACAAAGTGGATAAGCGCATGCAGCTTATCGGTCCCAACTGCGCTGGTGTGATCAGCCCCGGCAAGGCACTGCTCGGTATCATGCCGGGACATATCTATAAAGAAGGTGAGGTCGGCATTATTGGTCGGTCAGGGACTTTGGGCTACGAGGCGGCATCCCAACTCAAGGCGAAAGGTATCGGCGTATCGACCAGCGTCGGCATTGGCGGTGACCCCATTAACGGCAGTTCGTTCAAGGATCACCTGGCCACTTTTGAGAAGGATTCACAAACACGAGTAGTGGTGATGATCGGTGAGATCGGCGGACCCCAGGAGGCAGCAGCGGCTGAGTTCGCCCGTGACCACATGCATAAGCCGGTGGTGGGCTACATCGCGGGTCTCACTGCGCCCAAGGGCCGGACCATGGGTCACGCTGGCGCCATTGTCTCGGCAGCGGGGGAGTCGGCCAAGGAAAAGGTAGACATCCTGCGGGCGTGCGGGGTCACCGTGGTTGAGCGGCCTTCCGAGTTCGGATCGACGGTCGGACAGGTGTTGGCCGCCGTCTCCTGACGCGCGATCATGAGTTGCGACATCTTCTGAAGCAGGCGTTCGCCAGCTTCAGAAGACCTTCTAACCGGTCAGGTTCAATTCCGTGCTGTAACCAAATAGCCCTGGTGTGCCGCCTGTATGGATAAAGAGGGTCGACTGATTTTTTTGTGAGCTGCGAACATGATTGAGGCAGGCCGCCATCGATTTTCCCGTGTAGACGGGGTCCAGCAGCAAGCCCTCGCGTCGCGCACAAAGATCAATTGCTTCCAGCGTCTGATCGTTTAGTTTGCCGTAACCGGGTGCAAAGGTCTCATCCGTTATCCTGATGTCTTCGGATGTCACGGGGTTATCCATATCCAGGAGTTCGGCAATCTCCCAACAACGGTTGTTGATCCGCTCTTGCTGTAGATCGCGGTTTCGCCTGACACAGACTCCGGTTACGGGTTTGGGCCAGTTCAGTGACCGGAATCCGAACAGAAGACCCGCATGCGTGCTGCCGCTTCCGGAGGCGACGAAAATATGTTCGATTTCATCCTCCAGATCGCCTAACTGATCCAGAATTTCTTCGGCGGCCCGTACATACCCTAATGCACCAAGCGGCGGATGCCCTGGCGCGAGCGGAATGATGTAAGGCCGCTTACCGGCCGAGCGCAGTTCGCCTGCGATTATCTCGAGATTGGCGTCTGCCCCGTCCTCGTCTTCTCCTTTTGAATAAGTGTGTATCGTCGCACCCAATAGGCGATCCAATAGCACGTTGCCGGATTGACGGTAGTTCGCTCCGGCATCTCCAACGCGCTCTTCAAGCTGAATGTGACAATCGAGATTGAGTTTTGCGGCGCCGGCTGCAGCCATGCGGACGAAGTTCGATTGCACGGCGCCCGTGATCAGCACGGTGTCGGCATTTTGCTGAAGCGCCTCGCCGAAGTAGTACTCGAGCTGCCGGGCTTTGTTACCGCCCATGGCGAGACCCGTACAGTCGTCGCGTTTGACGTACAGCGCCCCACCGCCGAGCACGCCACTGAGATTTTTCAACGGCTCAATCGGCGTCGGTGTGTGGGCGAGCCGCGTTCTCGGTAGAAGATCGAGTTTTCTGCTGATAGACATCCGAACCCGCGTTTTATTGAAAGCAACGACAGCTTAAAGGTATCGCGCAGTTAACTATAAAGGTTGCCCAGATTAAGCGCTTAGGGACGCGCCTCCGGCTTTGGTGCGTTGCTCGATGAAGGCATCGATTTCCTCCAAGAAGGCTTGATCCAGGGGCGGTGGCGTAAAGTCTGCCAGAGCGGCTCTTGCGATCCGGTTAGCCCGTTGAGTGGTATCGAGCGCGCCGTTTTCCGTCCAATTCTCGAAGTTTGACCAGTCGGACAGTAGCGGGGCATAAAACGCCGTTTCGTACCGGGCGAGCGTATGCTGAGTGCCGAAGAAATGTCCGCCGGGTTCAATTTCATCGAAAGCCGATGCGGCCAGCGTGTCTTCGTTACAGACGACGGGCTGCATGAGGCTTGCGAACATCTGCAGCATCTCAATGTCGATGACAAACTTCTCCAAAGAAGCCGTCAGACCACCCTCGAGCCAGCCGGCGCCGTGCAGGAGAATGTTGCCCCCACCCATGATCGCACCCCAGCAGGACATTTGTGATTCGTAAGCGGATTGCGCGTCCGGCGCGTTGGAAGCGTTTACGTTCGAGGTTCGATAGGGCAGCCGGTATCGCCGGGCAAGCTGGCCCGAAGCAAAGGCCGCCTTGACATACTCGGGGGTGCCAAATGCCGGGGCGCCGGTTTTCATGTCCACGTTACTGGTAAACCCGCCGTACACCACCGGCGCGCCGGGGCGCACGATTTGTGCCAGAGCGATACCGGCCAGTGCTTCGGCGTTTTGCTGTGCCAGAGCACCCGGAAGCGTGACCGGCGCCATCGCACCCGCCAGAGTAAAAGGTGTCAGGATCATGGCTTGGCGTGCTTTGGCGAAGTCAATAATACCCGCGCACATCAGTTCGTCGAGTTGCAGCGGGGAGTTAGCGTTGACTACCGTATAGCAGTGCACCCGCTTTTCAAAGGTCTGCCGGTCAATGCCGTAAGCGATCCTAAGAATCTCAAGAGAGTCCGCAACGGCCTCGCGACCACGGGAATAGATAAATGTAGGCTTGTCCGTCAGGGTGACCACCGACCGCGTCATATGCAGATGACGAACAGGTGTCGGCAGGTCCTGAGGCTCAACCATCGGGGTAGTGAGATGAATGACGTCGTAGTTTTGCGCCATGCGCAAAAGGTCACGAAACGTTTCGTGCGTGCCAGCCCGTCGTCCGTTTTCAAGATCAGAGTAATGCGGCGGGCCGCCGACGGTGGCAAAGACCAGGTTGTTATCACCTACCTCGAACCATCGGTTTTCTGAACGCCCGTGCATGGTAAACGTGGGCGGCGCCTGGGCGACTGTCTGAAGCAGCATGTTGGGGTCGAACTGCACCATCAGCGTGTCTTCGTTGACGTCAAACCCGGCTTCGCGGTATCGCTCTCGGGCCTCTACACTCAGCACCTTAATGCCTTTATCGCGCAGCAGATTGAGTGAGGTCAGGTGAATTGCCTCAAGCTCATCTTCGCTGAACTGCGCGATGGGCGGATAAGGGTTTTTGATTCGAAGCCACGAATCACCCGGCTGGAGCGGCGGGCGTGACTCACTGCGCCGGGGTCGTTTTCGATTTCGAGCCATTTTGTTGTTCGAGCACTGAGGTGGTCGTTGAAGTCGGGGCGTGACTACACCCGCATCCGGAGGCCTTTCGGATCCCAGGCGGGCTCTGCCAAGGTACGCGCACTGCGGCGTTTGCCAACGACATCGACCATCAAGGAGTCATCTTCTTCATTAACTCCTGTATCAAGCAGACCCATCGCAAGACTCTTGCCAGTGTAATGTCCGTAACCGCCCGAAGTGACAAAGCCGACACGCTTGTCGTTTTGCCAGATGGGTTCGTATCCTGAGGCGTCAGCGTCATCGGCATCAATATCAAGGGTAACGAGCCGTTGCGACACGTTCCCTTCAGATCGTTCCTTGGCTGCCGCCTCATGACCAATAAAGTCATCCCGAGACCAGTCAATCCACCGGTCCATGCCGGTCATGCCAGGAGTGCGATCCTGGGTGAACTCTGCGCTCCAGATACCGAAACCCTTTTCCAGACGCAACGCGTTCATTGCATAAAATCCAAACTCCCTGATGTTCTGTTCGGCGCCGGCTTTGAGCAGGATCTCTCTTAAGGTGATGTGTTCAGCAGCGCTGCAGTTGATCTCATAGCCCAGTTCGCCACAGACCGAAATGCGGGCAACACGCGCACGGATCAGGCCGACGTCCATCGTTGCGCATCCCATAAACGGCAGAGCGGTATCAACATCCTGATGTGTCAGGGCTGAGAGTACCTCCCGGGATTTGGGTCCAGCGAGTCCAAAACCCACCATCGCGTCAGCAATGTCACGCACCTCGACACCGTCAGTACGGTGATCATCAAACCAGCGCATGTGCCAGTTGCGAAGATAGTAAGAACCCATGATCCACCAGCGGCCATCGCCCCAGTTAAATACCGTCAGATCGCCCTTGAGACGGCCGCTCGGTGCCAACATGGGCGCCAGCCTGGCACGGCCCGGTACTGGCAGGCGTCCGGCCATGACTCGGCTTAACCAGGTCTGCGCATTGGGCCCGGTTACCTCGAATCGTGAGAAGCCGCTGATATCCAGTAGGCCGACTCCCTCGCGGACGGCGGCGCACTCCTGCGCCACGAGTTCGAAGGCGTTTGAGCGTCGCAGGGTAGGCGTTTCAGCAAAGCCTTGTTCGGCGAACATCAACGGTACTTCAAGGCCCCAACTACATCCCCACTGCGCACCGGCGGCGTCCATGGCGGACCAGGCCGGTGATTTTCGAAAGGGGCGCCCCGCAGGCAGTTGTTCATTGGGGTAGGTCATCACAAAACGGCGCGAATAGAACTGACCGGTGGTCTGGCGAATGTACTCTCGGTTAGAGGTGAATTCTCCGTAGCGGGCAATATCCATTGGCCAGGCATCTGCCTCGGTTTCGCCGTGGATCATCCACTCGGCAAGGGTTTTGCCCACGCCGCCGCCCTGTAGAAATCCTGCCATGACACCGCAGGCAAGCCAGTAATTCGGTACGGTACTGACTGGCCCAACAAGAGGATTGCCGTCCGGGGAAAAAGTAAAGGCACCATTCACCCAGTCCTTGATTCCGACCTCGGTCAGCACGGGATATCGGGAGAACGCCATCTCCAGTTCATCCGAGATTCGGTCGATATCCTCCTGAATCAGCTCTATTCCGTAATCCCACGGTGCGCCGTCCATATTCCAGTGCTTGTGGTTGATCTCGTAGATACCGACCAGAATTCCCTTCTGGTACTGGCGCATATAGGTGAAGCCTTCGAGGTCGACGGTCATCGGTAGTTCAGCATCCAGCGCAGCGACCTCAGGAATCGTGTCGGTCAGCAAATAATGATGCTCGAGCGGTGACAATGGCAGATCCAGACCGACCATACGACCGACCTGCTTGGCCCACAGCCCACCCGCGTTGACGATATGTTCAGCGTGAAATTCTCCCTTGTCGGTGATGACCTCCCAACTTTTGTCACTGCGCTGGCGAAGCTCCTCCACCTTGGTGTGTTCGATTACGGTCGCCCCACGTTTTTTGGCAGCCCCGGCATAAGCATGCACGGTTCCGGTGGTGTCGACATAGCCCTCCCGGTCGCACCAGAGTCCGCCAAGGACGCCGCTGATGTCCATAATGGGACATTTGTCCTTGATATCCTGAGGCGTCATCAGGTAGCAGTCTTCGATACCGATTGTCTGAAAGATTCGATACGCCGACTGCAGCCATTCCCAACGTGCCGGCGCCGAGGCGACTGTGATGCCTCCTGTCATGCTAAGGCCGATATCCTGGCCGGATTCGGTCTGGATCTCGGATAATAGGTCGATCGTATAGGCCTGTAGGGCAGCCATATTCGGGTCTGCATTCAGCGCGTGCACCCCCCCGGCGGCATGCCAGGATGAACCGGCCGTCAGTACGGAACGCTCCAGCAGGCAGACATCTGTCCAACCGAACTTGGCCAGGTGGTAGAGCACAGAACTGCCGACCACGCCGCCGCCGATTACGATAACCTGATACTGATCTTTCATATTGAGTTTTACTCTCTTGTCCTGCTTAGTCTGATTTTCCATCCCAGTTGTTCCACCAGGAAAGAAATATCTCGAGTTGCTGGCTTGCAAATCCTGCCTGACTTGCGCATAAGTGGTCTTCAGTATTGAAGTGATACTCAAAGCCCTTATCACCGCGTATCGTCATAAGATATTTGAAATACAGCACCAGATCTGGCCCCTCGTCGAAGATCGATAAGGTCATCATTGCCTCGTCAAGTTCCAAAGCGCGGGTACGCGCCTGGGTATCACCACTCGCTGCTTTTTTGCATAAGCGCTCTAAATGCAATACCTCGACGGGCAATACGTTTCCAATACCAGTGATTGCACCGACGGCGCCGCAGTTAACATATCCATGAAACACCTGAGTATCAACGCCAACGAGCAACTTTAGATTTTCATCACCACCGGTGATGTGTTCCGCGGCATAACTCAGCGAATTTCGCCCGCCAAACTCCTTAAAGCCGATTAAATTTTCGTACTCACGGTGTAAATCGAAAAACAAATCAGCTTTCGTCTCAAAACCGTAGTAAGGGCTGTTGTAGATGACGGCAGGAAGCTCGGGGGCAGACCTTAAGATTGCCGAGAAATGTGCACGCTGCGCTGCTGTACTTGTGCCACGTGATAAAACTCGCGGAATGACCATGAGTCCAGCGGCGCCGACCTCCTGGGCGTGCGCGGCATGGGCTGCGGCCAGGGCGGAGTTTTGGGCTCCGGTGCCGACCACTACAGGAATGCCCTCGGCGACAAGCCGGGCGACACCGGCCTGTCGCTGGTGGTCACTCAAGAGCGGCCAGTCACCCATGGAGCCGCAGTAAACGACACTCGTCATACCAGCATCCATCAAGTCACCGGCTTTTCGGACAAGCAGGTCAAGATCAGGATCTCCATGCTCGGTGCAGGGGGTCATCAGGGCGGGAATTACTCCCGAGAAGCATTGGCTCTCTTTCATAGTGCCTCCAAAAAATTGATCGATCGTTTAGGCAAACTCAGCGGTAAGTTCAAGCGCATCGAGAATGGGCTCAACGCCCAGGCCTGGTGCATCAGATGCTGCCATGGTGCCGTTATCAACCACCGGAGCACCGGTCGCGATCTGGGTCGTTGCATATTCATGAAAAGCTGAAGATTGGAACTGAAACGCGGACGGTGTTGAGTGTGCGAGATGCGCGATGGCGGCGGTCGTGATTTCCCCGCCCCAACTGTCTTCCACATTCATTGGCAGTCCCAGTGAGACACACAGATCGCGGACTTGGCGGGCACGGGTCAGTCCACCAAAACGGCTTATCTTGAGGTTGATCATATCCATGGCGTGATCGTGATATCCCTGCAGCAAAGCCCCGATACTGTCTATACATTCGTCGAGAACAAAAGGTAGATGTGTGTGTTTCCGCACGGCGAGACACTCGTGATAGGAAAGACACGGCTGTTCAAAAGTCAGCCGGATCCCAGTCTGTTTGCCAAGGTCAGCGATCGCATCCGCCACCTGAAGTGCTTCGTGTTGCTTCCATCCCGTGTTGGCATCAGCATTCAGCACCTCACCGGCCTCCATTTCCTGCGCCACCCGGTGAATCCGGATGATATCGGTCGCTGGGTCTTCGCCGACTTTCACCTGGAACTGCCGAAAGCCCTGATCGCGATACTCGGGTATGCGGGCTGCCATCGCAGAGGGGTCAGCTCGTGTAACGACTTTATATAACCTCACTTTCTCCTGGAGTTTGCCACCCAGCAAAATATAAAGCGGCAGGCCTGCTGCCTTGCCTAGTAGATCCCAGCAGGCCATATCGATCGCAGACTTGACGTAGGGATGCCCCTTCAACTGGGTGTCCATCACGGCGTTAATAAGGTCAAGTTGCGTCGGATCGTGACCAATCAGATGGGGTGCGAGTTGTGAGATCCCAGCTCGTACGCCGTTGGCATAAGCGGGCAGGTAGGTGGGCCCCAATGGACAGCACTCTCCGACACCGGTGATGCCTGCGTCGGTATCGATCAGAACGATGGTCGTATCAAATGCGGTGTGTGACTGGGTTGACCAGCTATAACTGCCTTCGCGCATCGGCAGGTCGGCTCGGAAAACACGTATTCGACTGATTCTCATAGATAATGATGCGACGGGACGATTGCCCTAAGGTGACTTAAGCGTATTAGTTTGACCACGTTACCGGTGTCGTGCCAAGCGTGTTTGCCAGAATCGCCCGACACCCCTATTTTCGCTGAACCTAGTCAGAATTGGCCCCTTATGTCGAATTCGCATCAGAAACTGTCGCCCATCTCACTGTTAGTGATTCTGTGTGTGGCGCAGTTGCTGGCGATGGCAAGTTTTGCCAACTTTGCTGTACTGCTCAATGAGTTGAGTAAGGAATGGGCTTTAAGCAGTACCCAGGCGGGTTGGATCGGTGGCATCTACTTCGCAGGCTACGTGGTGGCTGTTCCCTTTCTCGTTGGCCTGACGGATGTTGTCGATGCGCGCCGAATTTATCTCTTTGGCTTGCTTTGCGGCATTGTAGGTTCCATCGGCTTTGGCTTGTTCGCCGACGGTTTTGTTAGCGCGATGGTTTTTCGTTTTTTCGCGGGCGTTTCTCTTGCTGGTACCTATATGCCGGGTCTGCAAATTCTGAATGATAGACTTGCGGAAGACGATCGACAGAAAGCTTTGCCCTGGTATCTCAGTGCTTTCAGCCTGGGAACTGCGGCGTCGTACTACTTCACAGGACTTGCGGGCTCAGCGTTGCCATGGGGCGATATTTTCTTGCTCGCTGGTGTGGCGCAGATTATTTGTCTGGTGCTTGTCTGCTTCGCTGTTCCGGCAAAGCAGCCTGAGTCGTCAAATCATTCAGATCGCCATCCGCTGGATTTTCGTCCGGTGTTCAGAAACCGTACGGCAGTTGCCTATATTTGGGGGTACACGGGACACACTTATGAACTGTTTGCCTATAGAGCCTGGATTGTCGCCTTTTTGATTTTCGCCGCAGGGGCTTCAGGTGCCGCGGTGAGTCGTGAGACTGCTGCAGCATTCGCGGCTTTGTTTAGCCTTGTGGGTATGCCGGCAAGCCTGATCGGTGCTCACATCTCAGTACGCCGGGACCGAAGAGAAACGATCTCTGTTGTGATGATGCTTTCCGTCATCGTCGGGGCAATACTGGGGTTTGTTGGTGCGTTGCCGTTTGTTGTTGTACTGCTGCTTGCCGGGCTTTACTCTGTCTTTATTATGAGTGACTCTGCAGCACTGACCGGCGGTGTGGTGGCTGCCGCGCGGGAGGGCGAACGGGGTGCGACGCTTGCGACGCACTCAGTGCTCGGCTTCTCCGGCGGTTTTCTGGGTCCGCTGGCGGTAGGACTGGTGCTCGATGGAGGTGCCGGCCCAGAATCTATCGTGGGGTGGGGTGGTGCATTTATCGCTACCGCTGCAGGATCCGCAGTGGCGCTCCTTGGAATGCGATGGCTGTTGCGTCATCAACGGCCGTGAGAAATAGAACAGAATTTTTGGAATGCCGCCGAATATTGTTGGGGACGTCTCCCGGCCTGTCGATTCTCCTCCAGGCTGTCCATTGATCTCCCGCTGCCCGGACGCGGGTCTACTATGCCCGGCGTTCTTTGCGAAACTTGATACAAGTTCCGTATTAACACATCAGACTGCTTGTCACCGACTGGACCAGATATAAGATGAAGTCACTTGATGTCGCAGTGATTGGAGGCGGCCTTTTAGGCTCGGCCTTTGCCTACGGTTTCAGTCGGAACGGGCTTAAAGTGGGGCTGATTGACGAAGGGGATAACGCTATCCGCACGGCCCGGGGAAATTTCGGCCTTGTCTGGGTTCAGGGCAAAGGGCGGGGCATGCGTGAGTACGCGCGCTGGTCGCTCAAGTCTGCCAATGCATGGTCCACATTCAGCGACGAACTCATGGACCTTACCGGGACTGGGGTCGATTATCACCGGCCTGGTGGTTTTCATGTCACAGTTGATGAGGAAGAACTGCAGGCACATTTGGGCGTGTTGGAAGACTTGCGTGACCAAGCAGGCGATGAGGGTTATGAGTATGAACTGGTGCAGGGCCAGACCTTGGCTGAGCACCTTCCCGGAATCGGGGCGCACGTGCCGGGGGCGACTTATTGCCCGCACGATGGTCATGTCAATCCCCTGCGGTTGTTACGCGCCCTGCATGAAGGCTTTAACCGTAACGGAGGGTCTTACCTGCCCTTGTCCAGTATTGACCGTATCCAGCCTCTACAGCCCGGAGGGTTTGAACTGTTCAGCAATGGCCGGCGTGTTGCGGGTTGCGAGAAGCTGGTTATTGCTGCGGGACACGGGTCTGTAGGCCTTGGCGCCGAGGTTGGCATTGATGTACCCATTCACCCTGAGCAGGGTCAAATAGTCGTCACCGAACGCAGCGCGGTTTCACTCGCTTACCCGACTAACATGGTCCGCCAGACCGACGAGGGCGGGTTTTTGTTGGGTCCATCGGCACGGGATGTGGGTTTCGATGCTGACACGAACACCGGCACCTTGCAGGAGATCGTCCGCCGTTGCACGACCGCGTTTCCGTATCTTCGAAAATTGCGCATCCAGCGCAGTTGGGCCGCTTTGCGAATCATGACGCCCGACGGTTTTCCCGTTTACAGCCAGTCCGAAGAGTTCCCGGGGGCATTTGCCTTTTCCTGTCATAGTGGCGTGACACTCGCAGCGGTTCATGCGCAGGAGGTGTGTCAGTGGGTACTCGACGGAGCGATCCCGCCGGCCTACCAGTGTTTTGCACCAGATCGATTTAATGTTTCAAAACCGAACTGATCTCAGTGATCCGGTGACCTTCAGTTTTGAGGGTCGCCAGGTGACCGCAAACCGTGGCGACACCATCGCTGCCGCGCTTTTGGGTTGGGGCATCTTTGAGTTTCGGCGCGCGGTGGTCAGTGGTGCCCCACGAGCGCCTTTTTGTATGATTGGCAATTGTTACGAGTGTCTCGTAGAAGTCCAGGGGAAGGGTCTGGTGCAGGCCTGCCTTACTGAAGTGGCTGAAGGTATGTGTGTCGGCATGACTTCTGTATGCGAGGCAGCGCCGGACAAAACGGAATCGTCCGATGCCTGAAGACATTGTACAGTGGGCCGAACATGCTGACCCCCCAGCCTTGCTCGCCCCTTTCTCGCTGCGGCGTTTTGTTGTCGATGCGGTGCCGGATCAATGAATACGCCTTCACACACATGTGATGTGGCAATCGTCGGCGCCGGGCCGGCCGGTATGGCCGCAGCCTGTGTACTGGCGAAAAACGGCAGAGATGTGGTGGTGCTTGATGAGCAGAACGGGCCCGGTGGTCAGGTGTATCGGGGAGTCGACAAGATCTTTGACGAACGACCCGAAGACCTACAGTCCCTGGGTAAGGAATACGCGGCAGGTCACGCACTCACGCGGCGTTTCCGGGAAAGCGGGGCCTGCTATCGGCCCGGCGTTTCGGTCTGGGAGATTGCTTCGGAACAGGAACCTGAATTGGCCATCGGACTGATTGAGGATGGTTTAGCCCGGATGCTGTACCCAAAACACGTCATTCTCGCGAACGGTGCCATGGAACGCCCGGTACCGTTTGAGGGTTGGACTCTGCCGGGTGTGATGACGGTAGGTGCCGCGCAGACGCTGCTGAAGTCATCCCGCCTCTTGCCTTGTGAGGATGTCGTTTTGGCGGGCACAGGACCCCTGCTTTACCTTTACGTGAGGCAGCTCAAGAATCTCGGGGTTAAACCGCAGGCAATTCTCGATACTGGCTCTTCGCTCTCTTTGCGCGCGAGGCTGCTCGGGCTTGATGCCTTGATCGCTTGTCCGCAATCAGTGTGGCAGGGTATGCAATGGGTTTGGAACGCTAAGAGTGAGATGGGCCTGACTAAAAGGGTGCATGCACTGAGAGCGCAGGGCGATGACCGCCTGAGTTCCATTAGCTATGAGGCACGAGGTCGCCGCCATGACTTGTCTACTTCTTTATTGTTAGTGCACGATGGCGTGATCCCCAACACCTGGCTTTCGATGTCAGCCGGAATCAGGCATCGTTTTGATTCGGCACAGTCCTGCTGGGTACCGGAGATTCAGGGAGCCGGTATGACTAGTCGTCAATGCATATCGATGGCCGGTGATGTCGTCGGCATTGGTGGCGCTCAGGTCGCAGTACTGCAAGGTGAGCGTGTTGGGCATGAGGTCGATGAGTATCTAAAAACGCAACATCCCCCACGGGTTTCATTGGAGCCGTTTGTGCTAAGACGTCAGCGTCGGCTGCGTCGTTTTCTTGATCATGCGTTTCCGCCGACGGCTGAGTTTCAACTGCCGGAAGACGACACCATTGTTTGCCGTTGCGAAGAAGTCACCGCCGGAGAGATTCGGCAGGTCGCGGCACGCGGTTGCATGGGCCCCAATCAGAGTAAGGCATTCACCCGCTGCGGGATGGGCCCTTGCATGGGGCGAAAGTGCGCGTTAACAGTAAGTCAATTAATGGCGCAATTCCACGGTGTTTCATTAGATAAGATAGGCCACTATCGAATTCGACCGCCGATTCGTCCACTCACCGTAGGACAGTTGGCCGATATGCCCTGTCACTCGGAGACTAGTAAATAAATGGGCAGCCTATGACAGCATAGCCGATAAGTATAAGTAAATTGCTCTAGGTGACTTTACTGATCTTGGAATTGACGTGATAATGAAGAAGAACATTGAGACTTGATAACCTCTCAAGTCAATGTTCTCATATATCTTAATTCGTATTCATTAATGGGAGGAGTTATGCGTAAGATTAGTAGAACCGCACTCTTTACTGGATTAGGTGCCACCTTGCTTTCAGTGGGTGCAATGAATTCAGCAGTTGCAGAAGTAGGTTTTGGTAAACCTGGAGAAGCAGTCGAGCTCGTGGTTGGATACCAGCCGTATTACACGGAGTCATGGTCAGGTGTCGTGATCAACGGCCAGGAACTTTGGAAGAAGTATTTGCCAGCAGGTTCAGACGTCAAGTTTGAGATTGGCCTTCAGGGGTCCGTTATCGTCGGCAAGATGCTTGGCGAGAAAAACCATCTGGGATACATGGGCGATATGCCGGCGATTGTTTCAACGACCAAGCAAGACAAAGTTGATATTCGCATGATTGCGGTTCTAGGTACCTCACGCCAGCAGTGTAATGTTTTTCTTGTAAAGAACGATGCACCGCAATTTGCCAATGGTATGGAAGCCGTAAAATGGATGGACGGCAAACTGGTTGCCGCGCCTCACGGTGCCTGCACCGACCGTTTCGCACGTTGGGCATTTGAGCAGGCGGGTATCAAACCGAAGAAATACCTAAACATGAATATTGAGGTGATTACCTCAAGCTTCAAGAACAACAAGTTGGATGCGGCGGTTATCTGGGAGCCAACGGCTTCGAAGATTCAGTTGTCCGGACTGGCGCGTCGCGCTGCCTCCGGCGAAAGCTTTGACGGTGTTGAAGGCGGCGACGCTGGGTTCCTGGCGATGCTCTATGAAATCATCCGTGACCGGCCTGATGTGCAGCGCGGCTGGTTGGAAGCTGAGCTCGACGCGCAGTTGTTCATGAAGGATCTTGGTAACGCGACTGCGATATCACAGATGGCAGACGACCAGACTGAAGGTATGGATCGCCGCGTCCTCTGGGCATCGCTCTACGGTCAGAATGCGTCAGATATTGGTGGCGGCGAAGAAAAATTGACCCTGCGTTATGTATTTGACGATACAGCTCGACAGTTGGTAACTGCTGCTACAAGATTCCTCCATGGCAGGAAGGTAGTCCCCAGCGAGATATTGCGACCCGAAGCCATCATGGATGATGTTGCCAAGGAAGTGCTGACGTCTCGTGGACTCAGCGCGCCTATCGGTTTCGTGGGCGAACAGCCGGATTCGGCTTACCAGTAAGGCAAGCGGTTAGTTTGCTAGTTAACGTTGTAACCTAAAAAGTGGGCGTGGGGGCTTGCCCTCACGCCCACTTTTGATCTGGATTGTGTTCTGATATAAAAATGATGCCGCCCTTGTTCGGGCGACACTCCGATGTATCATTACTTAATGTGCATTAAAGCAGTACGCACACTCGTGCGAGGGCATGGATGTCTATCAGGAACGAGGAGAGAGGGAGTCAATGAGTAATCAAAGCGTCACTGGGCGCGCGCCAACCGGTTTGGCGCACTTTCTTTATAAGACTGGAAAAGCGCTAAAAACGCCGATTCCGTACCTTGCTTTTATTGGCATTGGGTTGTGGCTTTTCTTGTACTTTCTGTTGTGTGAGTACTGGAGGGTCTTTCCTTTCTTTAAAGTTCCCGGCCCTGTCGAAGTCGTTACGGAGTGGTTGAACAAAGATCCCATCTGGGGCACATCTTTGTATACCGAGGATTACTACATCAATATCTGGGTGAGTTGCAGGCGGATCTTTATTGCGTTTGCTATTGCCACTGGCCTTGGGGTTCCACTAGGGCTGTTCATGGGTTGGTCCAAGAAGTTTAAGGACTATACGTTTCCGATACTGGAAATGCTTCGGCCGATACCGATACTTGCGTGGGTGCCGCTAGCGATCGTCATGTTTGCGGGTTTTGAGACGCCGATCATCTACCTCGCAACGCTCGCATCGTTTTTTGTGACCGCACTTAACACCATGCTCGGCGTAGAGTCAATTGATGAGTCTTATTTCCGGGCGGCGGGCTGTCTGGGTTCAAAGAAGCACCACGTGTTCTTGAATGTGGTAGTTCCCGGCGCGCTGCCTTTTATTTTTACTGGATTACAGATCAGTATCGGCGTTGCCTGGTTTTCTCTGGTTGCTGCCGAGATGATCTCGGGCGACTACGGTTTGGGTTACATGATCATGGATTCGTATATGGTCAATAAGTACACCACCATGGTCATGGCTATGCTAACGCTCGGATTCGTGGGGTGGATAACATCCGCGATGGTGCGGGCAGCGGGTAACCGGATGATGCAGTGGCGCGAGCGCGCCCTCGGACAGGGAGGGGTATAAATGAGCGCGACAGCTGCAGTTGCATCAGGTATGGGCGCTTCCGGCAAGGGTGCGATCAGTATCCGAAACGTAACAAAAGTTTATGATCCCGGAGGCGCGGACGTTCTTGCGCTGGATGATTGCTCGCTGGAAATCGCTCCGGGAGAGGTCTGCATGATTGTCGGCCCGTCGGGCTGCGGCAAGACCACGCTGCTCAATGCAATTGCCGGCTTTCACTCGATTACGGAAGGCCAGATCGATCTCGACGGCGAGATGCTGTGCGGGCCCGGTAAGGAACTCGCCACCCAGGGCGCTGACCGGGTCGTGGTGTTCCAAAATGGAGCACTTTTCCCCTGGAAAACCCTGGTCGATAATGTTGCTTATGGACCTGTGGTTCAGGGTCTGATGAGTAAATCAGAGGCCAAAGACAAGGCGTTGACAATGCTGGCTGAAGCGGGACTCGACGGGGTTGCCGACAAGTATCCGGGCGAGGTCTCATCAGGAATGGCACGCCGCGCGGAGATTGTGCGGGCGTTGATCAATGATCCTAAAGTGCTGCTTTTGGACGAGCCTTATCGGGCGATGGATGCCTTGACTAAGTCCATCATGCATGAAGCATTGCTGGAGGTCTATGATCGCACCAAAGTCACAATCTTCTTTATTACCCATGATCTTGAGGAGGCTATCTTTTTGGGAGACCGGGTCGTGGTGATGACGACACGCCCGGCGAAAACAAAAAAGATTGTCGACGTCAAAATCAGCCGGCCTAGAGACTACCGTCTACTGTCTTCAGAGGAATTCCGGGTTTTGGTTGAGGAAACCAAAGAGGCCGTCCATGAAGAAGCGGTGAAGGCGTTTGAAGCCGGTGAGCGAGAACTGGCTTAAGCTACTAACCGCATGATAGAAAAACTAATCGGAGAGGCATGATGGCTCAGTCATCAAAAAATAAAAAAGCCGGGAAACTGAAAAGCATCCTGTCAGATCTCACGGTAAGGCGCGGTATCCTTGCGCTCGTGATATTCCTGATTTTATGGGAAGTTGGATTTCGCTTTCATGGCTGGTTCGGCGTGATGGTGCCATTTATCGGAAAGATCGACGCGCCATCACTTGTGGTGATGCGTTGGAGCGAAGTAGTCTATAAGCCTGGATACTGGGAAAGCTGGTACTTGAGTTTTGGCCGAGTATTTTTTGGTTTTCTCGTTGCACAGATAGTGGGAATTCCGTTTGCTCTGGCTATGGCTGTCAATAAGTATTTTCGCGGTATGTTTTTTCCGCCCTTCGAGATTCTGCGGCCGATCCCGCCACTGGCATGGGTACCGGCCTCGATAATTTTTTGGCCCACGACCGAACTGTCGATTATGTTTGTGACATTTCTTGGCGCCTTTTACACGATCGTGATCAACGTACTGGGGGGCGCAAGGTCCATCGATATCCAATATCTTCGGGCGGCCCAATCGATGGGCGCTACTCAGTGGGATCTCTTTCGCAAGATCATCCTTCCCGGTACCCTGCCGTCGATCTTCATCGGCGCTGCAGTAGGGATGGGTATTACCTGGGAAGTGGTGCTGGCTGCTGAGATGATTTCCGGTGGTGGCCAGCAAAGTGGCGGTGGATTGGGCTTCTTTATTTGGAGCTCTTACATGGGCGGTGTCATGGATCAGGTTATTGTCGGCATGATCAGCATTGGGCTCGCTGGTTACATCTCCAGTAGCCTTATTCGCTACATAGGCCACATTTCGATGCCGTGGCGGAGAATGTTTTGATGGGCGGGCCGATGTGTCAGTCGATACAGGTGGTCGCGCGCAAGAGCCTTAGCGTTACCCATATAGAGTCCAAGGGGAGATAGCAATTGAATCAGCCTGATGTAATGATCCTAGACAATGTCTCGAAAGGCTTTGGGGAAGACTGGGACCGAGAGACTGTGGTGGAAAACCTAAGTCTGACGGTCAAACGCAATCAGTTAACCGCAATCGTTGGACCTTCGGGATGTGGGAAGTCCACTATCGTAAACCTGTTGGCCGGATTTGAGTTGCCGGATCAGGGGACTATCACCCTGGCTGGAAAACCGGTTACCGGACCGAGTAAAAACTCTCTGGTGGTGTTCCAGGAAACTGCGCTGATGCCGTGGCTCACCACTTATCAAAACGTTGTCTTTGGACCCGAGTTACGTGGTGACATGCCCAAGAATGAGCTCAAGGCGGCTGCGGACAAGATGATTGAAACCGTGGGCCTGAGAGAGTTTCGAGATAAGTATCCTTTGCAGTTATCGGGAGGTATGCAGCGGCGTGCCGAATTGGCTCGAGCCCTTATTAATCAGCCGCTCGTCATGATTATGGATGAGCCGTTCCGGGGCCTGGATGCAATGACGCGTCAGTTGATGCAAGAGTTTTATATGCGTCTTTGTGAACAGGAATCACGGACCAACGTTTTCGTTACATCAGAGCTGGAAGAGGCGATCATCCTGGCGGATAGTGTGGTGGTACTTTCCAACAAGCCTGCGTCAGTCAGAGAGTTGATGCAGATTGATCTGCCGCGCCCTCGAAACCTCGACATGCTAAGTTCACCGGAAGCGTATGAATATAAACGGTATGCGATGGAGATTCTGCATGAGGAAGCGCTTAAGAGCTTCAAAGGGACGGATACAAGCTCCGATTTTCTAGAGGCCTACACCCGAAGGGCGTAAATAGCGGTTACGCCAGCATTAGCTCTTTCGTTGCCGCGCTGGAACATGGACGGGTTCGAATCATTGGTAAGCCGTCCGATCATTATCGCCGGCGCGATTGCCGGAGCATTGATCGCAACGCTTGGACCCGTGGCCCTCAAGAAGGCTGGAGTGCAAAGTGTGCGCGTGCTTTCGACGGTGGTCCGGCTGGGGCATGCGTTATCCTGGGTTAGCGTGGGTTTATTCATCGCTGCCGGTTTTCTTTCCAATTATTGATTGGAGTCCGGATGCGCCGGGTTACACTTCACCGACAGGGGTTTCCAGGCAGTAGACAACGTGCTCGAGATCACAAATCTCTCTAAGTCTTTTCATCACGTCCAGGCGGTCAGTCAGCTCTCTTTAAGGCTTGAACCAGATTCGGTGGTGGGATTCCTCGGTCCGAACGGAGCAGGAAAGACCACGACCATGCGTATGGTCTGCGGATATCTGATCCCAGATCAGGGAAGTGTTCGGATTTGTGGTCATGACGTCGCGACGCAACGGCGTGAGGCGCAAATGAGACTGGGATATCTTCCCGAGGCACCTAGCGGTTTTGACCGTTTGACGGTTAATGAATTTCTCACCTTCTGTGGCCAGGCCAGAGGTCTTTCAAGACAACCCCTGCGACACGCGATTGATCGAACCTGCCAGCGCGTCAATCTGGGCGAGGTTTTGGGCCGACCTTTGGCAGAGCTTTCAAAAGGATGGCGACAAAGAGCCTGGCTTGCTCAGGCGATTCTGCATGAGCCCGAAGTGTTGGTGCTTGATGAGCCGACGGATGGACTGGATCCCAATCAGAAGGAGTTGGTTAGGGCGCTTGTGCGGGAGATGAAACCCGGACGAACCATTGTCTTGTCAACACACATTCTGGAGGAGGCTGAGGAACTCTGCGATCGTGCCGTGGTGATTGATCGGGGGGTCATAGTAGAGGATGCAAAAATCGATCGTCTTGTTGATCCGTCAGGCCGCCTTGCCGCCCGATTTCGGGAGTTGACGCTGGGCGTCTGAAGCAAATCAATGCAAAAAGACACGCCAGCGCAAAGCATAAATCTAGTTTTTGGGCTGGGTGCTGTCCTGCGCCACGAATTGCGCATGCTGTTTTTTGCGCCGCTCACTTACCTTTTTCAGGCAGCATTTCTTTTAGCGCTGATGTCCTTTGTGTTCCTGGTGGCGAACTTTTATGGCTCAGATGAAGCGACACCGCGCTTGCTCCTTAGCTTCCTTCCTTGGGTCTCTCTGGTGCTCGTTCCGGCATTGTCGATGGCAGCGTGGACCGACAATCATGCGAGTCGTGAAATCGAGCTGATGTACTCGTTGCCCGTCAGTCCGGTTGCGGTGGTCATGGGCAAGTTCGTGGCAGGATATCTGCTGCTGCTGCTTACGCTGTTGATGACACTGCCCTTTGCATTCAGCGTCTCATATCTTGGTGACCCGGACATGGGCGTAATGTTGGCCGGTTATCTTGCTGGAGCATTATTGCTGGGGGTCTGTTTTGCGGTAACGCTCTTTGCAGGAACCTTTGTGCGCGAACCCGTGGGGGCCTTTGTTGCGGGAACCGGAGCGCTGTTCTTGCTGATGTTGTGCGGGTGGGATGTATTTGGCAGGTTCGTGAGTGATCTGCTGCCGCAGTGGGCCTGGGAATCGCTGGTGGTCTACAGTCCCCTGAGCTGGACTCAGGTGATTGGAGCGGGCTTGATCCCGGTACAGGCAGGTGCTTATTTTGTAATAACGATAGGCGGCGCTTTGCTCGTGACACATTGGGTGATTCAGGAACGCCGCCGTGGCAGTCTTAGGGGTTTGCTAAAACCGAATCGACTTGCGGCACTGACCGCCGTCACGTTGTTGTGGCTTGTCGGTATTCCGCTGGCAGAGAAGATACCGGGACAAATTGACCTCACCGAAGAGCAGGAGTTCACGCTGCATCAAGGAACGCGTCAGGTGCTCAAGCGCCTTCCTCAAGATACGTTATTGACGCTGTATTGGAGCGCTTCAGAGGAGACAGTTCCAGCGTCGATCAAGTCACACGCCCGACGGGTGCAAAGTATGATCCGGGCGATGGCGAAGGAGTCAGGGTTGGACTGGGTTGTCATAGATCCACAGCCTGACTCGGAATCCGAGCTTCGGGCGCTTTCCGAGAAAATCCACAAGATCCCAATGTCGTCAGGCGATAATTTTTTTCTCGGCCTGACCGTAGAGCAAAACGGCCGGACCGGACGGATTCCCTACCTCGATATCCGCCGTGAAAGCCTGTTGGAATACGATCTGGTCCAGGCGCTAAATGGACTCAGTCGCCAATCAACGCCAAAGGTCGCCATCCTAAGTCCCTTGCTTCCGTCATCTGCAGCACTGGCGGAGCGTGAAGGACTGTCTTTTATGGCCGAATTGAAGCGCGCTTACGATGTGGCGGTGGTGCCATTTTTTAAGACCGCCTTACCGCCGGAAATTGATGTCCTGATTTTGATGGGGGCCGATATCCTGCATGAGGATATGTTGTACAGCATCGATCAGTTTGTGATGGCGGGTGGGAGCCTGATCGTCATGATAGATCCTTACAGTCGGGTGAAGAAAGCCAACAATGTCACCAATCCGAGCCCATCGGAGGAGGTGAACGACATATCCGATCTGCTTTCTCGCTACGGCATTATTTACGAGGGCGAATCGGTTGTCGGCGACGTACAGCTTGCGTCCATTGTCAGTGACGGGGATCAAGGGCGGCTGAACTACCCATACTGGATGAGGGTTACCTCTTCGGGCCTGTCTGCACATCACGCCATCACAGCTAATCTGAATGAGGTGTTGCTCGTTGAGCCTGGTGCTTTTCATCTTGAGGGCAAGGCGGTTGCGCTCATCACCACAACTGGGAACGCAGGCACATCTTTGCGAGCCGACTTTGACCAGCTCGCGCCACGAGATTTGGCGATGTCCTTTAATGGACAATCTCAGCAGAAGACCCTTGCGGCCGCTACCCAGGGGTCGCTCAAGAGCGCATTTGAATCGGTCCCCATATCATCCGATGCAAGCGTTCACCGATCTGAATCCACAGGTATGCCGCTGGTGTTTGCAATTGCGGATGTAGACTGGTTGTTCGATCCCTTTTCGCTTCAGAAGACTACTCTTGGTCAGGATACGGTAGTCAGACCTCTGAATGACAATCTGGCGCTTATGTTGAATATGCTCGAGTTCGCAACAGGGGATGAGCAACTCCTTGCCATTCGTTCCCGTGGACAGCTACACCGCCCTTTTTCTCGGGTCGCGGAGCTATTCCAGGCAGCGCAAGCAAAGTCCCAGGAGCGCGAAGCTGCCTTGGCGCAAAAGGTGGGAGAGCTCGAACAACAAATTGCCGCCGCAACGCAGGACATGCCGAACGTGGGTTATGAAGAGCTACCAGAAACCATTACTGCCAAACTCAAGGAGTTTGAGGGCGCGCTGCTCGCTTCCCGGCGCGAACTCCGTGCCGTCAGACACGACATCCGCGCCGAAGTGGATCGGCTCGGCAGACGGCTCACTCTCTTGAATTTACTTGCCGGACCGGTACAGGTCGGCCTACTCGCTGTTTGCGTCTTCTTCTATCGCAGACGGCAAACGGTATACCTGAGTGGCGCTGATCGCGCTGTCAGCTCTGGATGACTTAAGACAATCTCAGGCAACCTGTTTTTGATCAGGTATCTCTTTCTCGGTGAAGTCCCCAAAGGTGGCCCTGATCTCATCACCTGCATCTGAAAGCAGGTCCGCCATGGCTTGAGCCATGGGAAGTGGCGGAACCACTTTCTCCCAGATCAATCCGACCGGCTTGCTGATGATGGGGCCGGTGAGTTCGATTTCCCGGGTGCCCGGAAAGGCATCGTTGGTCCGGCTGAAGCCATTGGGCACGATAGTGGCAAGGTCGCCCTGCATTACCTGAAAAGCCAGTTGGAAAATCGAGTTGCACTCCAGTGTTGGGGTCGGATTACAACCAACACTCTCGAAGGCTTCGTTCATAACTTCCCGCTCTCTCATGGTCGGGGACAAAAGGCCCAAACGAAGTTCTGCGGCTTGCGACCAGTCGATGCTTTTCTGCTTTTTCGGGAGCATACCTTCGGGAATCATTAGACTGAGTTGCTCTTCATAAAGCGCCATGGTGTTGAGCTTTTTAAGCGACGTGCCTTCCAGGTATGTGATACCAACGTCCAGCTCAAAGTTGTGCAATTCGTTGATCAGTTTGTCAGAGCCGAGGAATTGAATGTCGATCTCTACGGATGGATACAAATCAGAGAAAAGCTGGTTGATTCGCGGCAGAATCGGGGAACTGGTTGGCATCGCTCCGATACGGATCCGGCCGTTGAGATTGCGCCGCATGATCGCCAGTTCTTCCAGCATACTTTTGCGGTCCGCCAGCAGCCGCTTCGCCCAACTGACCACCCGCTCTCCTTCAGGAGTAAAGCCCTGGTAGCGTTGATGGCGGAGAATGATCGGCACATCGAGTTCAGCCTCCAATTGCTGCAGGGCGCTTGAAAGACTGGGTTGGGATACGTGGCAGCGTTCAGCCGCCCGACCGAAGTGACCCTCCCGCTCAAGTGCGATCAGGTATTCAAACTGTCGTAAAAACATAACTTCCTCCTTTACTTATGAGCTTTCAGTGCCTGTAATCACGGACTTCGGGTAAATTTACTGATAGATGCAGGCAATTAGATTTGTAATAAGGTCAATATTTACCTATCTTAAATTGGATTGGCAACCATGAAATTGGTAAGGGTAATCGGATTCAGCAGGGCGATTGTTGGGGATAAATGGCCAGGTCGGATAGCCCCTTCGCTTGCCGGGTCATGGGATAGGCTGCAATATCGCCGAACGGGTGGGGTTGGTATACCGCCAGGGAGGAATGACTTGTGAGTGTCGGGGTGCTTGCTTTTGCAGGGCTGGTAGCAGTCGTTGTTGGAATTTTGATCGGTGCGATTGGCATCGGTGGCGTGCTATTGGTCCCCATGTTGACTTACGTATTGGGCATCAGTATTCATGTCGCGATTGCGACCGCAATGTTCTCTTACCTTTTTACGGGACTGGTCGGTGCTTTTGAATACGCCCGTCGTGGATCGGTAAATTGGAGCAAAGGTCTTTGGCTTTGTCTTGGCGGCATGCCCGGCGGTTATCTGGGCGCGATGACGGCTTGGTCTACGCCGGGAGTGGTTCTTGAGGCAGTAATCGGCACACTGGTATTTGTTTCGGGTCTTCAGGCGCTCAGGCCGGCACCGCAGCAGGATGCACAAGGAGGGCAATTAAAGGTTCCCACGCTGGTTCTCATCGGACTTTTCACCGGATTTGCGTCTGCGATCACCGGCACCGGCGGTCCGCTGGTTCTGGTGCCGCTGCTTCTCTGGCTCAAGGTGCCGGCACTGATGGCAGTTGGGCTCAGCCAAATTATTCAGATTCCCATTGCGTTGCTTGCTACAGGTGGAAACTTGACCTTCGGTCATGTCGATTTCACTCTAGGACTGTTTTTGTCCGCGATTCTTGTGGGCGGCGTTGTGATCGGCGCTCGAGTGGCGCATCAGGTGTCTCGCAATACCCTGAAGCGCATCATCGCTGTGGCGCTGCTGATCACGGGAGGTGCGATGCTGGCACGCACCGCCAGCCTTGCGTTCTAACTGCCATGACGCTGTTCGCGCTCGAGCAGTGGCGCCGCGAGGCGCGGCAACCAGAAATCCAAGCAGATCGATGCCGTGCTTCGGCGGCGTTATTTGATTTTTCATTTATGTCCGTCGTCAGGCTCAGTGGCCCTGATGCTGCGTCTGTCATCAGTCGGTATGTGCGTCGGGATATTTCACAGATGCGGCCCGGGAGCATTCGCTATTGCCTACGCTCAGATCCCTCGGGCCCCGTACTCAGCGATCTGACGGTTTGGAGGCTTAACGATCAGACCTTCGACGTCATGAGCGGCGAAAGACAGGATGCGAAGCACCTTCTGGAACAGGCAAATCTCAAGACGACTGTGGAAAACCTGTCGGAGCGTACAGCGATATTTTCTGTTCAGGGTCCGATGTCACTGGCGCAAGTGTTGCCGGGTTGTGAGGGTGATCGCTTGAAGGAACTGGGCTATTTTTGTTTTGATGATCTTGATATTCATGGAGTCTCTGCTCGGATCGGCAGATTGGGCTACACAGGCGAACGAGGGTTTGAGATCGTCGTGGATGCCGCGTATGCCAAGAGCCTGTGGGCCTCCCTCTCTGAGCATATTGAGGTCGCCGGCTTTGCTGTGGCAGATATTTTACGTATCGAAGCCGGTTTTGCGCTTTTCTGCAACGAGTTCACGATTGGCGCAACGGTAAAGGAGCTTGCGATGGACTGGTTTGTTGACAGCACCCATGACGCTTCAATTGTCTCGAGGTCATTGGTGTGCTTTACCGCAACCGCAGACGAAAGACCCGTTTTGTGGCAACGACCTCAAGACGCAGCGTCAGCACCGGAGCCGGGTGAACTGCTCGCTACTTCAGCCTGTTTCAGCCCCTTGGCAGGGTCGGTTCTGGGACTTGGATACGTCGTGACACAGGACAAGAGCGGGGCATCACCGCTTATCGATCCCCTGGGAAATTTTGACCAGATAAGGCTTCAGCAGCGACCTTTTTTTGATCCTAAAAAACGAGTCGTTTTAGGGGGCTGGGATAGGCGTTTTCATCCACTTTAAGCAACCGGATTTCCTTCTGTGCGGTATGCTAAACATTTGAAATCGCGCCCTGGACACCCACAAGCCGATCCCTATCGGACGATAAGACAATGCTTTTGACGGATGCAGGAGGCCTGTCTACTATGAAGCGGTCACCGATTCCCTCGTGATCTGTCGAACAGCCCGCTGGTCGAAATGCTAGCCTGTTGCCAGTGGTGACGTAAACCGACAACCCTAAAGGAGAGAACCAATGGCTGACGATAAGCCCCGCAGAAAGGTCACGCTCAATCAGTTGCGTCGCAAGGCGCGCGAGGGCGAGCAGATCGTGCAGATGGCGATCTATGATTACCGCAGCGCAGTGATCGCGGATCGGCTTGGAATAGATATTCTCTGTGTATCAGATACCGGCGGAATGATTCTGTTTGGGCATAAGAGCACAGTAACGGTGACCTTCGATGAGGTCATGATGATGTCCAAAGCGATTGACCGCGGAAGCAATTATGGCCTGCGGATGGTGGACATGCCCTACTGGAGTTTTCACGTGTCTCCTGAGCAAGCCGTTGAGAACGCCGGCCGGTTTGTTCATGAGGCCAATGCTGAGGTGATGAAGTGTGAAGGTAATCAGTACCACGCCCGAAACATCGAAGCGATCAACCGCGCTGGAATCCCGGTTCAGGGGCATATTGGCATTACCCCGATGCGTATGCCGCAGTTGGGCGGTTTCTTTGCGCAGGGAAAAACGGCCGATCGTGCCGCCGAACTGGTCGACGATGCTTGGGCCATGGTTGACGCGGGCTGTTTTTCAATCATGTGTGAAGTGACAACCCAGGAAGTGAACGAGTATTTGGCTCAGGTGTTGCCGGTGCCGGTGATCAGTCTTGGCGCTGGCTTGGGTGCACACGGTGTTCATATCATCACCTCGGACTTGATGCACCTTTACGAAGAGCATACGCCGCGCCACTCAAAGGTCTACACCGATCTGATTCCGATAATGGAAGACGTGTTCACCCGCTACCGAGATGAGGTCAAAGCGCAGATATATCCAGGGCCAGAGCACACGGTATATATGAGCGACGAAGAGGCAACGAAGTTCGCTAAGAAGATGAAGTGGGACGCCAAGCTCGAACAGTTGGATGCTAAGGCCAGTAAAAAGGGTAAAAAGAAGGTCGCAAAGAAGACGTCTTTGCCAGCCAAGAAAAAGGCCAAATCCTCTACCCGTAAGAAAACCACCAAGAAAGCGAAGTAGTCCAGGGATAATCCCACTCCCGGTTAGATGCAGCTGCTATCTGACTGGGAGTTATCCTGAGGTGTTACTGAATTCCAGGCGCACACCCCGCCTGCACGGGCAATGAGGTAAGTTCCTTCAATATTAACCCTAAAAACGGGATCTTTAACGAGTTAGCCGGAGTTTTGAATACTGATTTCCTCCGCCTATTAAATTATTGGTTTGAATGATTTTACAAATTAAATCTGTAGC
>MDTB01024998.1_pt1 | contig 46242 bp, 70 predicted proteins | sample 811161 | NCBI WGS metagenome assembly MDTB01 (sample SAMN05326650, study PRJNA326480) | marine metagenome | isolation source: seawater | place: Mediterranean Sea | collected 2009 | reverse complement strand
TTAAATTTCTTCTTCTTGAAAAGTTTCCAGAGTTTCCATTGCGCTTTAAAAGTTTCTGTTGGCCAAGGGTAATTTATTGCTGAAATTTCTTCTTCAGTTTTTTTCTGAGGTTTTGTTTTTTCTCCCACACCCTCTTTTTCTTTTTCTTCTTCATATACATCTTCTTCTTCATCTACAAGCTTAAATGAAGCTTGGTTTAAGCTTGAACTAAGCTTTAATTTATTTTTAGAAATTGCTCTTAAAACAGGTTTGTGAGGGTTGTAATTGTCTTTAATTTCATCACCATAATTCACTCTTATAAAATCTTTCACAAGAATTTTTTCGCCATTTTTTTCGATTAGATTCTCAAAAGCAGAAAGAAAATCCTCTAGCATAAATTCTATGCCGTTCTCAAACTCAAAAAGATCTTCGTCAATCTCCCAAACGCCAGATTTATCACAATGATTCCAGATGTAATACCAATGCAGTTTCAAGCTTGGTTTAAGCTTGCGGAAAGCTTTAGGCAATATTGAATTATCTATAAATCTTTTTGCAGACATAATCTATTATTTTGAGTTTTAAAGCTTAATTAATTCGATGTGTTTTACTACGGCATTAATACCGTCTGTGTCTTTAAATGGTGAAATACTGTAGGTAACATTCACCATATCTCCGGCTTTAATTTTTTTTAAGGCATCGTAATTTCTTAAATGCACTTGCAGAGAGATGTGCCGGCCATTGCCCCAAAACAGTCTAAGAAACTTTCTTTTAAATCCTTTTTTACCTACGGTTTGCTCTTCTGAGATTTCTTTAACTTCTGCTTGTCTTAATGTGTTTTGCTGCTCCATTGTGTTTATGCTATTTTCAAATTTTCGTTGAATAATTCGTGAATAAATTGACGTCCACGCTCTAACCATACTAATTGCATACTTGTTTTTTGATTTCCTTCGCTATCGGTGTAGGTATAGGTTTTTGTTTTGGTGTAGTTTTTATTCTGGTATTTGGCGTACAACAGCCAAGTACCGTTTTGCTTATAGATCACTTTAGCTTTGTTCAGCATTCGATTAAGAGAAACTGCACTTGTACCTAACTCTTTTGCAATTTGATTAGTAACATAAACCGCCTTACTATCAAGAACTTTATCTACATAAGATACTTTAGGGGCTTGTATCTTAATTTGCTCTTCTAAAAGCTGATTTCTTTCTTCAGATTCTAAAGCCAATCTCAGCATATCAACCTTATTAAGGTTTGCATACGGGTTTAATGCTTTTTTCTCTTGCTCTATAAAATATAATCGCGCAGCTTTTCCTACTTCTGTTCTTTGAAGCATAGAAATTTCTTTTGCGCAATCAATACTTAAAACATAATCCGTTTTATTGTGTGCATTTCGCTCCCCAATTTTGATGAGCGAATAATCTACATTTTCAACAAATCCGTAATCAAACATTCTTTTGCACCAAGTTGAAAAATCTCCCTTTGCTTTTAGATTTTTAAACAATTCTCTAGCACTTACGGCTTGACCTTGATTTGTTTCTTTTATTTCAATTTCAAAATTTCCCATAACTCTTAGTTGTATAGTTTTAAAATTTCGTTTACTTGTTTACGGGTAAAATCTTTTCCCTTTTTAATTTTTCGGATAATTGCTCGAGAAGTTGTAATTGCTTCTTCAAGTTCTGTTCTTGAAAATTTCATAATCGGATATTGCTTTTTAAGATCTACATCTACAAATTCTGCGTAATCATTGCCGTAGCGTTTTTGTAATCCCTTTTTATATTCTAGTACATTTCCAGATAAATAATTATTACATATTGAACATTGCTTATGATTGTTGTCTAAATGAAATCGCAAAGAATCGTTTGATCCAACACTTTTAAAATGTCCCGCGTGTGCTTGGCGTGTAAAACCATCTATTCCGTGATTGCAACTTATACAGGGTTTATCTTCATCGATTAATCTTACTATAGTGTTAATCTCTTTTTGAAGATCAGACTTTAACATTGAGAGCGTTTTTATTTTTTGTTTCTGCTCTCTATGCTTTCTGGCTTTTGCTTTTTCAGCTTTTTTCTTTCCGGTTAAAGTTGCTTTCTCTAAAACTTTTCTTCCATTGATTGAATTCAAAAGCCAATCTGGGTAACATTTATCTTTGCAAAGTCCGTACTTTCTGTAAAGTGTTATTTTTCCGCATCCGAAACCTTTGGCTTTTCCTGTGCCTTGGCATTTTTTGGCTTTTGGTTCAATCATTTCTTTTTAGCTTCTCTTCTTTTTGCTTCTTTTATACAATCTTTCCAGAACTGCTCAATCTCTTCGTAACTCATTCCTTTTTCTTCTCGTAGAAAAACGATAAGGTTATACACGCGTTGTCTTACTTCTGCTTCGCTCATTGTCTCAAAAAGGTAAATCGTCATCGTCTTCTTCTAAATATTGATCTACTGCACTTTCTGAAAGTGAATCTGAAACGTTTGGCTCTGCTTCTCTTCTTCCCCAGTAAATAGCATTACCTAAAATTGGCATTGCTCTTTTTTGTTCTTCACTCATAGCTTCGTAAGCTTCCTTTCCCACTTGCTGTTTAATTAAGTGAGTATCTTTACTGTCTCCTACTTTATTTTTAATCTCAATTGCTGTAAGATCTAAATAGAGACCTTTTTCTCCTCTGAAAATTAAATTCTCATCAATTGGTATTACCAAGCATTCTATCGGTTGCTTGTCTTTACCTTTAAGATTTCTGATTGCGTGCTTTAACTGAGCAAGGTTTAGTTTAATTGAAATGTTTGCCATAATTATTTATTTGTGATTAAATCGTAAACTTTTTTTGTGATTTCGATGTCGTAAAAACCATCGTGCGCTTTTTCTTCTTCAATCTCGATCCCTAAATGTTTTGCAACGGTCATAAGCTTGAAGTTTTCCATTTTAGCTCGATCTTCTTTTAAGTATTCCGCAGCCAAAACCATTACATCAATATTGTTGGACCAAAAGAAAGAACCGAAATAATTATCACCACATTGTTTAAAGAATGCTCGTACAAAAGCGTTATCGAAATGAGCGTTATAGGCACAGAAAAAATACTTATCTGTCTTATCGAACTTATCTACATACCGGGAAAGAATAGCGCCAAGCTGTTTGTGTATTTCTTTACGGTGAGGATATTTTAAAACATCTTCTTTGGTTAGACCACCGATCGCTAAAGCTTCTTCTTCGATAATCGATTTTTCGTGAGGCTTCACTTTAAAATCGAAAGATTCTTTTAGCTCATCATCGATATAAACACCGCCAGAAATTTGATGTACAGAGTTTCTCCAATGTTTTACGCCTGTGGTTTCTACATCTATAAATACTTGTTTCATCGCTTATACTGGTTAAGAAGTTGATTTAAATACTCTCTTGATAAATCAAGCATTTGTTTCAATTGCTTATTTCTTTTCTCACAGTACGAATGCTTAAAAACTTTAATTCTATTGGTTTCCGGTATTTCTGTAAATCTTCCTGAAAACCATTTTAAATGGATAATGCTGCTTTCTTCACAAAACTTGATAAGGCCCTCGTTTGAAAAAATATGATTACTCACAAACTCTACTACAAAATCGATTGCATCCTCTCTTACTTCACCATCTACCGTTAAGATATTGTGCTTCATATCTTTTCTTCTAAGCTCATCGTTTATAAGCTTAAATGGAGTATCAACAAGACCGTAGATTAATTCGGCTTCTTTCATTTCGTATAAATCCATATACGCATCTAACTGCCATTCGTATAAAGAGCTTGGTATTTCGTCTTCATTAGCCGGGAAAGAATTATACTCCCAACTTGTTTTTACATCTCGAATTACTCCGCCTTGTCTGTTGTCGCACTCTCCATTAAAGTAATCGTTTTGCTTTCTGGTCTTATTTTTTAAGAATATACCGCCAGTAACTTTTTCATAAAGCTGAATGGTTTTATCTTCACAAATAATTCCTTTGTCGAGATATTTAACTTCAAGTTGATTTGATCTTCCGGTTATTGTATTCCAAAAAACTTCTTGAAGTTTATTTTTTGCTCCAACAGTTAATTTTGGTTTAGCGTTTTTTCTTCCTAAAAGATCACCAAGATCAGCTAATTGCTTTTCGGTTAATTTTCTACCTTCGCCATTGTTTCTTGCTGTATAATCAGCAAGCATTTTTTCTTGCCTCTCTGTTAACGGTTTTGGTAATCCCGCCATTAACAAGCCTACCATGTGAGGATGAAATAAATAATTATCAAAATTTTCTATTTCAACTTTTACTTGGTTTCTTTTTAATTCGAAATAAATATCGAACTCGTCTTCATAACCGCTTTCTTCGGTAAGGATCTCGTATAAATTATCTAATTCTTTTTCTGTTTTGGCTGAAAAAATATGATTGATAATTCTTTGCTTAACTTCATCTTCTGCTAAATCAAAATCGTTTTTAGAAGAGGGAGCGTCTTCTTCAACGCTCACCTCTTTTATTGCTTCTGCTGTTTTAGCATTATGAAGATCTGGAAGTTTATTTTTTAAAGCTTCTAAATCCATTACGAAACGATTATTGGCTTAACACTCCAACGGTCTGAAGAGAAAGCATTTGTTTTGTTTCTCTGCTTTCCTAAATAAGCTACTTTTACAGGCGTGCTTCTAAGTGCAACCTCTCCAGATTCTATTGCGTTTTCGATAGTCGCAACTAATCTTTTAGAGCCGTTTCTAATGGTATTAAAAGAACCGTCTTTTTCTTGCGAAAGCATAATAATACAAGGCAGCTTAATAACTTCACCTTGTTGGTCTTCGTAAGATTCTTCTTTAATTTCGAAAATAACTCCAACTTTGTACTCCCCTTCATTTTCCGGAGTCCAATAAGTTGAAGAAAGTTCTCTTTGAGAAACTTGTGCTTCGTGTAAGTTTGGCAGTTGGTTTAAATTTGCTAAACTTTTTTCGGTTGTTGAATTTTCTGTCTGCATAGTTTTAAAATTTATAAGTGATTATTAATTGATTACTTGATCTCTTCGATTTTATCTATAGAAGCTTTTTTCCATACTTCTAAATCGTGAATGGTTTTATTAAGAAAGCTTGTTAAGGCTTCGTCTTTTAGTTCTGGTGATTCTACCGTGAATTGAATACCGTGAATAAATTCAACTAGCTTTTCTTTATCCGGCTGCAATTCTTTTAATCTTTTGGCTTCGGCTTCTTGGCGTGCTTTTTCTTCTGCTTCTTGCTTAGCTTTAAGCTCTGCTTCTTCTTTGGCTTTGCGTTCGGCTTCAATTTTGCGTTGGCGTTCAGCTTCTTCCTGTTCAAGCTTTCTTTTTTGAGTTTCTAACTCTTCACGCTCTTTTCTTAATTTTTCTGCCTCTAATTCACGCACTTTTCTTTCTGCTTCTTCTTTGGCTTTGCGCTCTGCTTCTTCAGCTTCACGTTTTTTTCTTTCTTCTTCTTCACGAAGTTTGCGAGCTTCTTCTTCTTTACGCTTTTGCTCTTCAAATTCTTTTCTTTCAGCTTCAAGGCGTTCGCGTTCTGCTCTAGCCTCTTCCTGCTCGGTGAGATATTTTACACGCTCATCGAATTGTGAGATTAAAAGGTTTTTCTTTTCGGTAAAGTCTAGCTCAAATTCTTCTAGGTCTTTTTCTTTTTGCTCGTCGATGGCTGTCACTAGATCTAGCTTAACATCATCTATATTTTTAAAAGTCAGATTTTCAGCAATTGTTTTTTTCCATTTCGAATAGAAGTCTGAAATACTTTTTTGAATAGCTCCCTTACGTTCCTGCTCGATGCGCTCTTTTTCTAAGCGCTCCTCTTCTTTCTTAGCTTCGTAACGTTTAACTTCTTCCTGTTGCTTCTCTTCGTGAGGAAGAGTAATTTCGATAAGTTCTTTTGAAACGTTACCGGCTTCTGTACGCAATTCTTTAAGCTTTTTTGCAATTAGCTTATCTTGGTTTTGAATTGTAGTTCGTGCAGATACCAATGCGGTACGGTGCTTCTTCGCCTCTTCGTAAGACTTATGGTCTTCGATACCGATAAACGGGTTTTCTTTTACGATAGCGTGCTGCTTATCTTTCCAACCTTGTAGCTCCGGTAAGTTTTTTACTTCGATTTGATCTAAGGTTACGATGGTAGTTTCTGTAGTAGTACTCATAGTGAAAAAATTATTAATGGTTATTGAATTGATTTGATGTCTTTTTTATACTCGGCGATAACTGCCTTTGTGATCGGTAGCTTCTTTTTTAGAAAAATTAGCCACTTTATTTTTAAGTCTTTCTCTCTGCTCATTTTCTTCTAAGTATTCTGCAACAACAACGACTAAATACATGATCGCTATTGGAGAATAACACATTACTACAAAGGCTAAAATCTTTAATGCTGTCATTGCTATTTATCTTCATAATTTAAACGGTCTGCCTCCTCATATACGCTCGATAACACGTATTTACCTTTCTTAGAACTAACTCTTACTTTACATACAGGAAGCTTTATGTGTTCGTAAAATTCTCGTCTGCTCATATCTAAAATATACATTGCTTCTTTGGCGCTGCATATTTTCTTGCGAACGTCTTGGCGTTGGTTAGCGACCAAGGTTCTTATTTGATTTTGCAAACTGTCTATTTTTAGTTCTAATGCATTCATATTAAATAGTTTCTTGTAAAACCTCTTGTAATTTTTTTGAGTGGTTTTTTAGCTTTCTACGATAGTGTTTTAGCATTTTTTTGTAGATGCTTCTATTTTCTTCACTATCTATAGGCTCAAAATCTTTTCTTCTTAACCTCACTGAATATGAAATTGAAATTTTAGCTTTTTTCGCTACTTCTTCGTGTGAACCGTGAGGGCAATACCCGGCAACCAACACTACTTCTTGTTTAAGTTCTTTAGCTGTTTCCATTAGGCTACTTTTAAATTTTCTGTTTCTACTAATTGCACTCCTAAATATTGCTCTGCTTCTCTTAGAGCTTCTAAAAACTTCTCATTAAAATTTTTATCGTTATAAAGCCTCGCAACGCAATGATATTTTGGTAAGTCTAAATTCCCTACTTTATAGCCGGTAGGCGTTTCAATATCTATCCAAATCCAATTAAAACCTTTGTCTTTTTTAGTGGTTACGATCACCTTGTGATCTTTAGTGTTGAAGTTTTTAGTGAGTAGTTTCATCGTTATAAATTATTAAAGTGAGAATTGAGTATTTAAATCTGAAAAGATTGAGTGAGCTAAACCACGAGGTAACTCCGGTTGCATATCTTCGTAAGCTTCTGCTTCTTGCTCTTGGGTAATTTGAGCAACTTGTTTAGAAATTAAGTTTTGAAGTTGTGCTTCTTGCTCTTGGGTGAGTTTGTAATCTTCACCCCAAGAACCGTTATTTTTTAATTTACCATAACACTCTACAGATAAATTATGATCGCTTTCTGCTTCAGCATAAAAATTAATATGCATCTTACCATATTCTGCTGTAAGGCCAACAGTTTCTAAATCTGCACCGGTATCACAAGTTGCTTTGCTAATTAGTTTTTTAAATTCTCTGTTGCTAAGCGTTTTCATAATTTATATATCTTTGTGTTTGTAACTGGTACAAATATAAGAACTATTTGAGAACTAATGCAAACTATTTGAGAACTATTTTGTTAAAATTTTAACCAACTAACCTTATTTATAATGATTAAAAATAACTTAAAAGAGATTTCTAAGAAATTGAATATCAGATTTCCTATCAAACAAATTTCAACAGATTTAAACTACTCAAAAGGTGCTGTCAGTGAATATTACAATAACAAAAAACTGATGAGCGAAAATTTTATAGAACAATTTGAGAACTTTTATAATGTTAAATTTAATGAAGAAGAAGAAGCAACTGAACCTAATACTTTATATAATTTACCTAAGATTTCAGAACATAAAGGCGTCCCATATTACGATGTAGATTTTCACGGCGGATTTGACGCTGTCTTTAATGATCAAACTGTTAGTCCTAGCTATTACATTGATTTTCCACCTTACAACGATTGTGATGCTTGGATTAATGTCACGGGAAAAAGTATGAGTCCATTTATATCTCACGGAGATATTGCTGCTTTAAAACTTTTAAGAAACTGGCAAGTGTTTTTCCCTAAAGGTGAGGTTTATGCCATCTATACTGAAGAACACCGTACCATAAAGATAGTTACGGAAGGTAAGGACGATGAACATCTAACTTTGATACCTTATAACAAGAGTAGAGAATTTGTAGAACAACAGATACCGAAAAGCATTATAAAGCAGATGTTTAGAGTTAACGGTTCTATTAAAAAGTTTTTTTGATATATTTATAAAAATTATAATTTGAAAATATGGACAGTAAGTATTTGGAAGAACTTGAACTTTTAAATAGATCAGGTTATTTTATGGGTCTAAATGATGAGAAATTTTATAAAATTTTAATTCATAATTATGAGACGGGGAGCGATGAAGAAAAAAAATTTATGGATGAGAATTGCAAATTATTATTAGACAGGTACAAAAACGGAGTTGTACAAACCAATTTGATTTATAATAAAATTTCATCAATTCAAAGTATAATGGTTTTCTTTTTAGTGCTTGTTATATTAGGAATAATAGCAAATTTTATAATCTTATTTAAAAATTAGAAATAATAAAAAATTATGATGCAACAATACCCTCCAATTTTAATGTTAGTCCTTGTTATATTAATTGCTCTATTGCTTTTCATTTTTATGCGCGGAGTAATACTTTGGTATTTTAAAATTGAAAAACGTTTAGAGGAGCAGAAAAAAACAAATAAATTATTAGAAGAAATAAAAAATAAACTGAATTAATAATTATGAAAAAACTACTTGCACTTTTATTTTTAAGCACACTTCTGTCTTGCTCTAGTGACGACAGTAATGAGGTTCAAGGAATAGAAGAAAACCCTCAAGAAACCACAGATCCTATTATTGGAGAATGGCAGTTTGGAGAAGTTCTTTATTACCAAGAAGGAGAAGTTTACGAAGAAAGAGAACCTACTGAATGTGATTTAATGAGCAGCTATACATTTACTGTAGGTAATAATATTATTTTAAAAAGTTTTATTGAAAATTCTTCCGGTAATGGATGTGAAGAAGAGGCAGAAAACTTAAACTCATTTACTTGGGAAAATCTAAGTAACGGAGAGTATGAAATTTTTTCTGAAGAAATTGACGGCACCCAAAATAATAGAGAAATTAATATCTCGTTCCCTGAAGAAGATGTGATGCTATGGAAAGAATCGAGCTCGCAATTTAACCCTGAAACTGAAGAAACCGTAGAGATTTTAGTTGAAAATTACTTCAATAAAATATAAGTATTTTGGCAAATTCTTGGCAAATGAAACTTTACAAAATACAAATTATCAACGTTTACAGTAGCTAAGAAGATAAAAGAAAACTGCTTTGGGAGCAGGAGGTCGCAGGTTCGAATCCTGCCACCCCGACACCTTAAACCTCTTGATTTTCAAGGGGTTTTTCTTTTTTTAAGCTTTTTCTTCTCTTTATATTTATTTTAAATAGTTTCTTTTTGTGCATTTTTGTTTCTTTTTGCTCTATTTTTATTGGCAAATTGTTGGCAAATAATATGGCTCTTAATCCTAGAATAATTTTAGATACCAGAAGAAAAACAAAAAAAGGCTTTCCTATTAAAGTGATCGTTAATGATTATCGGATCTCTTTGAATGAATTTTCAGAAAAAGAACATTTTGAAGGAGAAAATGTAAACCGAAAACACCCGGACTTCAGAAGACTTTTTAATTTACTCAACAAAAAGAAAATCGAACTTTACGATACTTTAGATTATTGCGAGCAAAATAATCTGAGTGATAAAGATTTTGTCGAGATTATAAAATCAGGATTAAAAAATAAAGAGGCTGAAATTTTAGCTTTAGAATTAAAGCTAAAACAATTACGCGGCGACACCGGAATCACTTTTTGTGAATTCGCTAAAATAAGAATTGAAGAAAAGCAAAACTTAGGAGAGTCTACTCAGATCTACGATGAAGTAATTAAGCTAGTTGAAGCTTTTGAAGATGTTAACCTAAATAATATTACTTACGAATGGTTAAATTCTTTCATCAATCATCGGTTTAAGTCTGGCACCGGGAGAGGCGGAATAAACACCTATCTAAGAACTATGCGCGCCATCTATAAAGAAGCGCAACGTCGTACAAGCTTGCAGATTAAACAAGACAATCCGTTTTCAGGAATCATTAAGACCGGCGACAAAAAAGAACCTATTTCTCTTACTCAAGAAGAAATCGAAAGTCTTCTCTCCTACTCGCCAGAGAAAATAACAAGACAACAAAAGGCTTCACAAATAAGAAATTTAGACATTTTTAAATTTCAACTTTTTATCGGTGGCCACGATTTAGTTGATATTGCCAATCTTAAAAAATCGAATATCAAAAATGGAAGAATCATTTTCAAAAGATATAAAAACAGGAATAAACCAAATGGCGGCAAGCAAATTAACAATAAATTATTTGATGAGTGTTTAGAGATCATAAACACCTACTCTACTGAAGAAAAAAGAATCTTTTCATTTATACCGGATCCCAATTTAGAGAAATCTAAATACAAATATTTCGTAAGAGCCTATAATAAATCATTACAAAGTATTTCGAAAAAGCTTAATTTAAACGAACACGTAAAAAGTAAAAGTCCGCGATATATATTTAGAAGTCGTTGCGGTGAATTATTTATTAGTGATATCATCGCATCTAAATTGCAAGGGCATTCTTTACAAGGAATGACTTTTTCTTATCAGTCGAATTTACCTAACAATATTTTAGATAAAGAACACCGAAAAATTATAGATAGTTTTTTATGCGAAAACCCACCTTCGTAAACACTCACCCGGAAGCCATTAAAGAAACTTTAATTAAGGTCGGTAAAGTGCGCTTAGAAGAAGCCTGTAAAATGAAAGGTTTAGAAATGCCTAAGCAGAAGGACCGCTTCAAAGTTACCTGGTATCATAATCGGGCGTATTTAAATTACAGCTATTCGGTACAGAAAAATAAAAGAGATTATGAAACCATTTTAGTACTGCACAATGAAGAGTTGCCGGAATATGGGTGGATTATTGAATGGTATAGGTATTAAAAAAGCCCAGTTAAATAACTGAGCAATTAGGATATTGTGAGAATTTAATATCTCGGATGTAGGACTCCAAATATATGATTTTTTCTAAAAACTACCAACCGTAAACCCGATACCAAAAGCACCCATACCGATTAAAATATATTCCCACCATTTCGATTTTGGTTTGATCGCTTTCTCGGCTTCGTATTGCGTTTCGAGAATGCTGTAATTTTCCTGAAGAAGATTAAATTTCATTTGCTCGGTGTCGAGTGCTTCTTGCATTAACCGCAGATGATCCTCAAGGTTTGCATAGCCATTTTCTAACATCATCAACTTCTTATTAAGCGTGAGGTTTTGCTGTTTAGCAACAATAGCATCTTTGGCCTGCTCAATCGTGATCTGGATAGTATCTTGAGAATAGCTGCTGAATGCTATCAGCATTACGCATATTGCGAATATTTTTTTCATCTTCAGTTTGTTTTTTGTCAAGGTTTGACAAGTTGTTTTTCAGACTTTCTTTTTCAGCTCTCAAAATTTTGATGCTGTCGAGTATCTGCGCTTTTTGTTCATCAAGGCTATCGATATTAATGAAGTTAGCTCCCTTCTTTTCTTCAAGCTGATCATCGATGATCGATTTACTTTTCTGCAAGGCTTTGTTTTCAGTCTTCAACTGAAAGATATATCCAATCGAGCCGATTAACCCGAAAATCAAAACAAGTGCGAAAACTGAGGTTTTATCTATTTTCATAACTATTTTCTGTTATCCCAACGTGCCCTGGTTCCACGAATATCATAATGAACAAATGTGTTATATATGCCGACACCGCCTTGCTTCATTTCGCCTTTTGAAATTAAGTTGTAAATTATTAAAGCTATTTCTGCAGATGAAAAACCTTCGATCCTAATATCTGCAGCTTGCCCAAAAATATGTCTGCTATCTTTCACACCACCTACTTTTGCATTATGAGTTGGTGATCTATAACCACTATTAATATTAATTGGCTTACCTATATGATCACGTAAGACTTGAAGATTCTCAGCAAGTGATAAAATATTCTCAAATACTTCCTTAGGCATCTTCGATCCATCGTGAGAATCAAATTCCTTAACGCTAAAGTTCTCTGTTATTTTCATATTCTTCATATTTTGAATTGATACTTTCTTTTATTGGCTTTTTCTTTCTCTCTTTTCCAAACCAAGAAGTTATTCGATTGATTATTCCATCTTCAATAGTTTCTGCCAGTCTATCGAAAAAGCTGTAGTATTTTGGCTTGTAGCCATAAATCCGCTTGTGATTTTCACCGATTGAATGATACTCATACAAGATTACCATTAACATTACAGCAGGAATAGCAATCAAAAATGTGGTGTAAAAAAACCGACTTTCAAAAACTGTCATCATTAGTGAAAAAACGGTAAGAATTAGGAGGATCACAGAAACTCCAAAAAACTTCCAGAAGCTTCGCCATAGTTTTGAAGATTGAACAAAATCTTTTCTATTTCTTAGTGATGCTTCGATTTTTGAAGCTCTTAAACCAGTCAAAAAATCACCGATAAAAACAATTCCGTACAACACGAAACTTATAAATGACAGGAATAAAGGAAGAATCAAATCTCTTTGATCTACATTTCTAAATATTGTATTGAAAACTTCTGTCATTGCTATAGCTATAGGTGTTGATATGAAGATTAGCGCTCCACTTGCGTAAGAGAATGTTTTCTTGAAAAACATTAATGCTGCTAACGGTATTTGATTATTGATTGTCATTACTATTCTATCTCTTCTTCTATTATTAAAGGTTTATATTCAATTTCTTCGTAATCTTCTAACAGATATTGAGCTTCTTGTAATGAAACTATATAGTTTCCGTCGGCATCTAATATGGGGTTAAAATACTTCCCTTCAGTATATACGTAACCTCTTATTGCGTTAGCTACTTCTTCTGTTATTTTTGCTACTATCATATCGTTATACCGTTTCCGCTGTTATATAAATCAGACCTTTCTGTAGGTGTATAAGGCGTTTCTCTCACTTCTATTTCATCTAAATCCCCTTGATAAGGAGCAAAAGAATCATATTGCGCACCTATACTTAAGTTTGAAGAAGGTATAGCTAATTGCGTTGCTGAGTCACTATCAATTGATAGCTGCACGTTATCCACATATATTTCTATATCTGTTGTTGTACCCGTAGGATCGCAATTCATAACCAAATGATGCCAATTACCATCGTTAAAGCTTCCTGTATAAGAAATTGCGCCTTGTACTCGAACCCAAATCTTACCGTTTTCTATGCTTATTCTTAATCTTGTTCCTAAGTTAGTATCTGCCGTAGCCAAACCCCACATTATATGACTTCCGCTTGATGTATCAGCAGTTCTAAACCAAAAATAAGTGCTTATGTTAGTCCATCCTAAACCTATTGGATTAAGCGATGTTTGCACAAAACCATTAACGCCACCAAAAGAATAGCAGTCGCCTATCAGTCCAGAAATACTTCTCGTAACATCGCCATAGACAGCACCATTATATCCGCCAACAACATCTAACGTATCTCCTGTAGTTTCTTCTAACTTATAATAAGCTTTGGTGTTGTTAAATAAAGGATTTAAATTAGTTGTCGTCACGGCAATTTGATTTGAAAAACCAGATAAATTAAAAAATTCATCAGCTACAATAATTTTAATTAAGCTAGTTGTACCTGAAGGCATTTTTATAGCAAAAACTTCATTTATATCAAATATTCCTACCCAAAAATTACCAACAAATACAAGAGCGTAACTCATAGTGTTTACATGTGCAGGTATAGTGAAATCTAAATAAGCATAAGTTGCACCTACAGAAACTGACGATAAATCAGTAACATCAACAGGTAATGTTTTATCCGTTGAATATTTTACCGATCCACTTTCAGTATTAACGAGCCTGTTTATGTCTCCGTCAGGACTTCCGCCATTATTTGTAGAAAGCACGTTGTCACAAATTAAAAAAGGAGAACTATTCGTGAAAAAAGCGTCATCTCCTGTGCTTTGCCCTAATGTAGTCGTGTTAGGAATAAAGCATCTTTTTAACGCCTCTTTATTTCTTAAGGTATTAATTTGACTTGTAGGATTAGCAGTCGATAAAAAATTAATAAGAGATCTATTTGGATTACCGAAAGAATAGTTAATAAGACTATTTAAAACATCTTCTAAAATCAATATATCTGTTGCGTTTACGAAATCTGAATTAAAGCCTCCAAAACTTCCGTCATAATAAAAAGAAATATCTTTACCGTTATTACTGTAATTATACAACTCAGTTTCGGTAGCAAAAAGACTGTCTAATAAAGACTGTTTGCTTGGGAAATCCGAACCTACCCCGTTTATAAATACGTTAGGGGCGTTCATATTCGTTGTTTTAGTTTTTAGTAATGGGTGCATATTACGTTGTTTTTCTTATCATTATCCAATTAATCTGACCTTCTCCATCCCATATAATAACCGTATAATCAATATTATTAATGTAGTCTCCGCTTGGCTCGCTTCTCTCTTCCTGCTCAATTGCGCCCCCCATTGTAGCATCAGTTGGTCTTGCTACTGAGCCGCCACCATTAAAGGTAAATGAAACCTCAAAGCAACCTAAATAAGTTGTAGGCATCGTAAAAGTGTTATTATTAGTTGTAACTTCATAAGTTGTCCTTATCGAGTTAGTACCTAATAATGTGCTAGGAGGTTCAGAATTAATGCTTATAGGGGTTAGTTTAGTTAACTCTGCTGCTAAAGCTGTGTTGTCTTGTGGAATTCCTGTTAAATCTGCATAGTTACCTGAAAAGGTCTGTATGGCATCTATTAGGTCTTTTAAGTCTTGTGCGGTTCCGTTATAATTACCTTTTTGAGTGAATAATCCCGTAGCCCAATCGTACACCGCTTTAACCGTTGGAAAGAATTGATTTGAACCTATGTTAGCTGCGAAATCGGTTATCTTATTTCCGATAGCCTCGAACATATTAGTGCTTTCGGCACGAGTGTAGTAATTAGTGAGATCTGAACCGGTCTTAACGTAATCGCTTAAAGAATTTGACCAAACATAAATCTCACCGGTATCTCTAGCAATATAAAGCCTTTGTTCAACTCCTGTTGATGGAAATGATGCGTAATCATCAAATGCATCAAAATTATCATACTGGTTAAAATCGGGTAAATCACTTTGTTGAAGAGCTGTTGCAATCTTTGCCTTTTCTTCTGAAGTCATTAACCCTGCATTACCATTTCCTGCTAAGGGGATGGTTGCATCATTTCCTGTATCGCTCGTTACTGTCCCCTCGTTTTGTGCCGGATTATAACCTAAGTTAGTATTTCCTGATCCTGTACCACCACCACCAAAGCTCCAAACATTAAAAGGAAGATTATTTCCGTTTGGACTGCCTATATTATCTGCAGAACCAAGCAAATAAATATCGTAACCGTTTTGGGAGGTCGGGGTTTCAATATCATAATTATTGCCATCGATGTGAACACGAGCTCCATCAAACGCTGCTGCATCTTTTTGCGTTTGCTTCACCGCAAAATGCATTAACTCGGTGTTTATTTCTTCTATGAAGTAGAAATTAGCACCTGCAGAAAAATCTGCGACTGCTAATGTTGCAGGATCTGTAACTTGGTAGGTGTCGTAGAAACCAGATTCAGAATCTAGTGTAGGAGGATAAACACTTTCATTTGTTAAATCAAAATAATCATCTAAAAGTGTTGGATCTATATTTGGTGAATTTATTTGATTACCAATATTTGACTGATCTCCAATATATAAGAAGCTTTTAGAATCTCCATTTTGAACGCATTCGAAGATATTATACTTAACTGGATTAATCTGATAAGTAACGACACCTTGATCAATGAAATCATTAATGTCTGAACTCCCAATATCGCCTAAATCCCACCTTTGATTTTCGTAATTATTTTTTGTGAATCCTAGATAAAAAATATCATTTTGATTAATCGTGTCTTCACCACCATTGCCATAAATGCCTTTTCCTTTAAGCAATAGCCAAGCGTGTATCTCAGGGTTATAGTCATCAAACTGAATGTTGGTTTGGTTTTTATAATTATAAATAATCCCAAATTCATTCCCTGAAACATTCCAGATAGAGCCGTTATTAACTGCGTTTACGGCTTTAGATTCTCGCGAGCCTGAAGAGTTCCAATCTAGGTAAACAATATTTTTATTACCCTTTACATTTGGCTCCCCAAATAAACTAGCTACCTGAGCCACATTTACTTTATAAGAAACCCCATCTTGAGAAACACGGATAAGTCCGGTTTCTTCCAACGCTTGAAGCAAATCTAACTCTTCTGTTTTCTTTGCGTTAGTCGTAATTTCGTTTAACCTGTTCGTTAAAGAAGTTACACTCTGAGATAGTTGTGATAATAGACTCATTTTAAATACTTAATAATGTAAAAATACTAATTTAGAACGATTCTAAATAAGGTTTTAAAACAAAAAAATTAATTACCTTGCAATTATGTTTTTTTGGATAATACTTTTTGTAATATTTATTTGCGGCGGTTGGTTTGCCGGTAAAGCTATTGGCTCACTTCTTCTACCTAAAGAAGAAAAGGATAGCGGCGATATAATCATACATCACCACCATCATACTCACCATACCGAAAACCACCTGCACGTCAACAAAAAAGACCTACAAGAACTTAATAATGAACAAAACCAGTCTCGGTCTCGATAAGTCCGGGTATTTCTATATCTCCCGTTGCAAATTCTAAATTACCAGAGCCACTATCGTAAACACTTCCAGATTTACTAACGGTAATCGTTAAAATATAAATGTTTGTTTCTTCTAAAGGCCCTTCTACCTCTGCTTCTTTGAATACTCGTGAAACTCCGTTGTATTTTACATCACTATGCAAAGAAGCGTAAAGTACTTTCTTCCACATTTCTTTCGTCATCGGCTGAAACCTAAACACATCGGTATCATAAGAATTAGCCGTTATTAAGTCTATAGAAGTATCGCCTTTATTTACTTCTGTTTCTTGATCTATGGTGCCAGAAATCTTCTCTATATTTGGTCTTAGCGTAAATTGAATTCCGGTAGAATAGAAAATATCATTATTGTTTTTATTCTTATAGTCAATAGCAAGCGTGTTTTCGTGCTTCACTTTTACCCAAATAACTTCACTTAGATGAGTGATCGTTTGAAAATTATCGTCTGTAGCTTGAATTTGAACTTGAATTTTTTGATCTAAGAAATTAACCATATCGATTCTAAACTCAAAAACTTCATAGTTTTCTCTGTTAAACAAAGAACCAACCTGAATAACTTCATCTGCACCATTAAAAAAATTATTAATCTGTATTACTTCGGCTTCCTTAGTTTCGTCGTAAAAGGTTTGTTCTATCTCGAACCACGCCAACCCTAGTCTTATATAGTTACCTTCAACCGCCCATTCAGGTAGATAGCCATTTAAAGCATAACTGCCGTTAACAGATCCTGTTGCAAAATCGTAAGTGTTACCAGATAAGAAATAAATTCCTGTCTTTCCGTTTCCTAAATTATATTTTATAGCATCTCTACTGTCTTGCCTTCCTATATTCTCGGTAAATTGTTCTATTAACGGAATGATCGTTTCTGTTCCTGTAATCGTATTAATTACCTTAACTTCGTGGTTCGAGTAGCTGCTTTTAAATTGTGTCGGCACTATATCTGCACTATGAAACAATTGAATTTCTTTGTACGGCTTCGGAACATCAACCTCGCAACTCAACGTATTATCGTCTGTTTTGTAATTTGCAGAATCCCCCCACGTTATTCTATTAGCATATCGAATAGCATTTAATTTTGAAAGCTTAAAAAAAGGTAAGTTTACCCCAAATTCTTTAACCGTGAAGTCTTTTGATATTTGACATCCGAATTGATCTCTTACGTACAGAGTGTAATCTCCTTCAAGAATGCCGGGGAAAACATTTGATGATACCCATTCTGTACCATTTAAAGAATATTCTAAAATCAAATTATTTTGACTCACATCTACAACAACTGTATTGCCATTTGGCGAATTGTTAACTGAAATATAGGTTACATCAGGGGATAATCTACTAGGTACTTGATTTATCTGTTTACCTATTGTTAAAACTTGATTGTTGTAATATATTTTTAAGGTAAAAGATTGACCTCTAAGTAAGTTTAAATTTATTGTTTCGCTTGAAACGCTGTAATTCTGACCGTTTAATCTATAGTAGTCTGCAATAATATTAGTTTCTACTGTAAATTTATAGTAATTGCATTGATCGCTATCTGCCGTTCCAAAATCTTCACTAACAATCGAAATTGTTTCTCCTTGGTAGTTTGATATAGATAAATCAACTTTGTTTGAAAGTATTGAAGGTCTAATATGAGAAAATTCAACGCCTTCAATTAGAGAACTAACAGTAACTATATTATCAATCCTTGAGGTTTGAAAAACACCAAAATAATCAACAGACATAGCCTGTGTAAAATTAATAGCACTTCTTTCTCCTGGTGTTGCTGTTGGAGTTCCCGATGTAACTTCGTTATTATTTTGCCTTGTGATTCTCCAAATTTCAACAAATAAATAATTTTGCTGTAATAAATCGTAAACCGCAACCTGCTCGCTAAGAGAAAGGTCGTCGTTAAATGTTAATATTGCTTGTGAGTAAGTTGGCATTACCTAATTGATTTTAATAGTTTCCATTTACCTTCTTTGTTTGGTTTTAAGTTGAATAAATAACCGCGTTCTTTTTCTCCTTTTTCATTCGTAAATTCAACTAAACCGTACATATTCGGTATTTTAACTCCGTTAATTTCTGTGAAGCTTTCTAAAGCTTGATTAATTTCAAAATCTACTTCGTGTTCAAACTCAATCCATTCAGGAATAAATCTTGGCGATCTTAATTCTGAATTGGTTATATCTCCGTTTTCTGCATACTCGTTGCCGTTTAAATATGGAAAATCTGAAGCGGTTTGAAATTGTGTTTTTAAACTGCTGTTCCCTTCTGAGCTTGCATACCTTACTTTCTGATCTGGATAAACTTCCAATCCTGCCGGAAGATCAAAACGCTTCAGCATATTATTAAAAGGGGTAAGTCTAAGATTAAATACCGTTTCTGGTGAAAAAATACCCGTTGGTGCTTGTTGAAAGTCATCTTGCCATTTTCTAAGCTCGTAAACACTACCCCGACCTTGTTTGCAGTCCAAAGCGTAAACATCTTTATCGTAACTTGTATCTTCGGTCGGGTTTTGCGTAACCGGTTTTCTTCTAGGAAACTCCACGCCATAAGGGTCTGTTCTTACTTTTGAAACCTTAGTCAATGAATTTTCGGTAGCGGTGATGCAAGTAGAATAGTTGTTTTTAATGTTCGCTTCATCAAGCCCCATCGCTTCTTCATACTCGCCACCTTTATCGTAACCAATTTCAACACTTGAGTAATAGTAATCTGTAGCAATGCTGCGTTTTACCTTTTTTACTTGGTTAGGCAATTTGATCGTTACGTTGTTGTTGAAGAAATAAGACATATCTTCTACTCTTATTCTTTCTTGAAAACCGATTCTTTCTATACCTACCCCGATATTCCAGACCACATTTAAAAACTCTGAAAAATCTTTAAAATTAATGGTAAGGGGTTTAAATTTATTCTCTTCTTCCGGAATATTCGGATCGTCTTTTTGAAATTGCCTAATCCAAAAACCGTGCGTTAATCCTGTGTAACAAACAGCACCGTCTTTTGAATAACCTAAATCTTTTCGGCCTAAAACTTCAGAATAGAATGCTTTTCGATTAGAAATAACCTCCGTTAACTTCTCTCCTACTTCGTGTGCGAAAACCATTTTAGCAACTGATTGAGGGAAGTAACTGTTTTCTTCAACAATCATTTCACATTCTATATTTCTTGAAGAAACTCTTAGGCCTGCGTGACTGTTATAATTCATATCTGAAGCAACTTTAACTTCTAAGGCTAAACTTTCACCTTCTAATAAAGTTAATGTATCATCAAATTGAAAGTTTATATTGGGGACTGTAAAATGCGAAAGCGTGCTGTAATTTTCGTTGTCAAATAATGGATGATTATCTTCTAAAGCGTATAAAACTATTCTTTTTTTTAAATTAAAATCAAACCCATTTTCATATATAGATAAGCAAATTTTAAAACTTGCCCAGTTTATTGCTTCATATTGAGTTACGTGAGCATCTAAGGTTCCGTTAATTTTTATATCAAAAGTTCTAATTCTATTACAATCAAAAAGAAACATCATGTTTAGATCCCCTGTATTTTCTGAACCGCTAGTTTGAGGTATAGGACTTTGACAAATGTCTTGATGTGAATTAGGTTGTACTACAATAGGCAGAGTTGTTGTTTGATGTCTTTCACTACCGTTGTTTGATTCTACTCCTGCAAATGCTTGGTTATTACTTTCATTAACACCCCACTTTGACTTTAGAAATATTCTACGACCTTCAAAGAGAACCTCTTCAGTATTTATAGATTCAATTTCGTTGCCGTCTAAAGTAGTCGTTCTATCGATTTCTATCTTTTCGTTTTGACGTGCTTTTAATTGCTTTTCAATTCCACCTGCATTGAATTTAATGGATATTTGACCGTCTTCATCTTCAAAGGTAGTCATATCAAGAAAGCCGGAATAAGATCTTGTCATTACATCGGTATGCGGATGCTTTTCGTTTCTAATTAATCTTATTTCTGCATTAATACCGTAGATAGATTTAACCGCACGAATATAGTCGGCGCCATCATTGTAGAACTTAAGACTATTAGAAAATTTAGTAACAATCCCGTTGTAATCTCTGTTTCTCGCATATTCTTTCTCATCGGTTTGCCAACCAATAGGTTCTTCTATTTTCATCTTACCGTAAGAAGAATGCTCTAAGATATACTCGACGCGATCAAAATATGTAGGATTGTAATTACCCATTCCAATTAGTATTTTTAAATCTGAATAATTCGTGGTTTATATCCGGGCTTTTAGACGGATTAACCGTTACTTTAGCTTTACTTTTAGCAATAGTTTTTTCAACAGAATCTAATTTATCTATCAACTCTTTGTTTGAATTGAAAGCCTGTGAAGATTGAAAATCATTTAATTTCTTATTATCTATAGCCACACTAGAAAGAATCGAGGCTCTTTTTAGCTTCTCATATTCCTCAACACTTGGCGTTACTTTAGTATGTTTTGGTAAATTAAGCACCGCTCTTTGCTTTTGAATATATGGAGCTTTGCCCGGTTCTTCGATAACCTCTGGACGTTCTTCTCCTACTTCTGCCCAACCACCCGGGTGATCTTCTGTACCTTTAGCATATTTTGGTATAGGCGTAGCCAAAACTGCCGCTAACTCGATTGCGCCTAAAGTACCGGCTAGCACACCCATAGGAATAGTGAAAGGAACTCCCGGAGGAGCAGCTAAAGCCTGAACCACCGCTAAAGAGGTTTGAATACCTATTTGCGCTGCGGTCATCGCTTTATTAAGAATAGCTTGTTTTCGCTGCTCCTCTCGTTGTTTTTTCTCTAATTCCTTCTCTTTTTCTCGACGTTGAGCTTCAATTTCTTCTTTTTGCTCTGTAGTAAGATTTTCATTTTCTAACCATTGCTCGTATTTCTCGTTATTGGCGTCGATTTCTTCTTGAATACGATCTATTCTTGTGCCATATACTGCGTCTGAAACTGCTCTTAATGTAGAAGATAATTGTTGCTCTATTGATGCAATTGTTTCTACCTTTCTTCTAGTGGCTTCAATTTGCTCTTGGTTATTTTCAATAAAATCTTCAGTCGTTAAGTCTGAAATTTGCCTTTTAATACCGGCAAGTTCTCGCTCATATCTTGCACGCTCGTCCGCAGATAAATCTTCGCTTTGAAGTAATTTCTCAATTTGCTCGACTTGCGCCTGATAACCTGCAATCGCGTATTGCTTTTTTATTTCTGCCTTACGCTTTTCTAAATTTTCAACTGCTGTAAGTTCGTTAGCGTAATCGCCTTGTTTTTGTTGGAAGAGATCGTTTTCTCGCTGCAACTCTTCTTCCATTTCTTTTTCGCGAATGTTTTTAATGCGCTCTGCTTGTCGCTCCATTCGCTCAACGTCTAAGCCGGCTTCCCCTTCTGCTCCTTGCTGCTGAAGTGTTTTTAACTCTGCTAAGTATTGTTTGTAGATTAAAAGTTCTTCGTCGGTAAGTTGTTTAACTTGGTCAGCTCTTAACCTTCCGTTTTGTTTGAAGTATTCTAGCTCTTCTTTAGAGAATGTCTCTGTAAGTTCAAACTTTCTCTCGGCATTTAGCTTGGCTAATTGCTCTTCTAGCTTATATTGATTGTCGAGCGCAGTATAACGATTAAACCAAAGTTCTTTTTCGTCTTCGACCGTTTGCTCTTCGGCTCTTATTTGTTCTTCTAATAAGAACACTTGCAGATTAAAACGGTCTTCTGCGTATTTTTTAAGTAGGTCGTTTTTGTCTTTAGCAGCTTTTTCAGCCTCTTTTGATGAATTTTTAGTAAGGTCAACTTCTTCTTTGTTCGAGTCTTTTACTGCCTGAATATAAGATTGAATTGCTTCTATTCGTTTAGTGTAGTTTTCGTTTTGATCTTCCGTTGTGTCATAGTTATCCATTTGGTCTTGCAGCTGTTGAGCAAGTAGTGTAGCTGCATTTATTTTCAAAGCAGTTTCATCTATAGCTTTACCTGATTTCTCGTAATTCCTAGATAAGCTTTCAAAAATAACTCCGATTTCTTCTTGATCTGCTTTAATATCATTTTTAAGGTCTTCAGTTCTTACGTTGGCTTTAATTTCTTCAACGGTTTTATTCGCTTGAATAAGTAATTCTAAAAATCCTGTTACCGATTCAATAATAGTTTTGAATGACTGAGAAATAGAACCTTCGCCATTTTCTATAGACAAAACAAGCTCTTCCCAAGTTGAATCAAGAATTTTTATTTTAGAATCTACTGATTCTAATTGCTTATTTGTCAAATCCTCAAGTGCGCCTCCAGCATTTTGAAAAGATTTAGTGTATTCGTTTGTTTTTTCAATATTATCAGCTAGAATTAAAGCAAGAGAAAAACTTTCAGCTCCAAATAGTTGTGTGGCTGTTCCTACCTTATTGGTTGATTCATTTATTTGAGACAAAGCTTCATCCAATGTCATTCCGTTAGAAACCAATCTAGCAAAACTACTACTCATTAATCGACCGGCTCTCGCTGCTTTAATACCGTTATCGTTTAACGTACCTAGTATTGCGCCTGTTTCTTCAAGCGATAACCCTAAAGCGTTAGCGGTTGGTGCTAGATAACCAAGAGAATCCGAAATTCTTTCAAAATCTAACGCAGTAGAAGTTCGCATCTTCGCAATAATATCTGCAAATTCCTGTCCGCTTTCAGCACCTTTACCAAATGCGTTTAAAGTCTGAATTAACAACTCTCCTGCTTGATCTCCTGTAGTTTGTAAAGCTACACCTAAATTATTGACAGGCTCTAAAAGTAATTGCACTTCGTCTTCAGTTTTACCTAAAGAAATTAAAGCGGTTGCTAATTTTGCAACTTCGTTCGAAGTTTTAATAGAACTACCGGCAACCGAAATAATACTTTGTTCTAATGCGCTTATTTCGTCTCGGTTTTTACCCAAAATACCTGAGAGGTTTTGCATTTCCTTATCAAACTCTCTTATTCTTTTCGCTGCATTTCTAACAACAGAAACAAAGGCATAAAGACCACCCATTAAGCCTAAAGCACCCGATAGGTTTCTAAAAATACCAACAAGACCACGCATAGAGCGTTCGTAATTACCAACGTAACGCTGCGACTGACCTAAAGCAGTGTCTAATTTTTTTAATCTGCCATCTAAAGCGTTAACTTCTCTTTGAGCAGTTTTAAACTGCTTAGAATTCATCCCGAATTGAACGCCTAGATCTTTGGCACGCTTTCTGGCTTCGTTTAGTTCTTTACTTAATTTATCGTAAGGACCAACAAGACCAAGCGTAATTTTTGCCTGTTCTCGTTTAATTTTATTGAGGTGTTGCTGCTCTACACGCTCTTCTATCGTTAATTTTTTGCTTCGTTGTGCTTGTCGTTCTTTTTTAGCTTCTAGGTCTAGTTGGCTTTTTTCTAAACCAACGGCTGTCTTTTGCGTTCTTAATGCTGCTGCTTTTGCTGCTTCTTCTGCCTTTAATGCGTTGGCAACTTCTTTTCTTAAACGTTCTTCTTCTTTTTTTAGTTGAAGAAATTTTTTGTTATCGGTAGTAGCTTTTTTAAATTCTTTAGAAATTTCTGCATAGCCTTTTGCATTCGCCTTAAACGATTGCAAAAACTTCTCGTTAGCATCGATAGCCGGCTGAAGACCTTTGGCGTAATTACGGCCAATATTGTAGATTTCTTTATCTACTAATTTTTCTTCTGTGATTCTATTTTTTGCCATTTTCTAAAGCTTTCATTTTTTGATTACCAATGCTAATCAATGCGTAATATTGAGTGCCTGTGATTTTATTTGTATCTACAAAACCGCTGCCGGCTATAACCGAATAACCTAAAATCACTTCATCTATGCTTACTTCTTTCTTTTCTTCAGGCTTGGGAAGTTGATCCTGTAATCTTGTAATTTTTATAAGTAGAGATTCGCTGTGGTTTGCGATTTTCTCTAAATCTTTTTGGCTATCGCCCGTAAATTGGTAGCCGTAATTTTTTAAAATAGCCGTTAATTCTTCATCGTCTTTATAGGATAAATATTTAACCGCATTAATGGTAGATTGATATTGAGCGTTGATCGATTCTATTTGCTTGAAGATGTGAAACTCTTTTCTTTCTCCTTTTTTGTTGGGGTTTATTTTTTCGTGTTCGGCTTCAATTTTATTCCAAATCGTTTTAAGTTCTGTATCACTCATTTCTTGGTCGGTGAGTAATTGTAGATCCCCCGAATTTTCGATCTCGAAAAACAGTTTAATTGGAATGGTATCGAATGAAGAGTAAATCAACCCAGTAAGTTTTTATTGAAATATTCTAATAAATAGGGTAACAGCTCTTTTTCTATTACCCTATTCAATTCTAAATCTGTGAGACCAAAAATCTCTTTTGAAAGTAAGTTTTGAAGCACCTCTTCTTTCTTGTCGTCTGACGTATCGAAGAAAATGCTATCATTGTCAACTTCTGCAAATAAGCTATTTAGAAATACACCGGTTTCTTTAAGGTCGAATGGTTGTCCCATTCTTTTGCGCCCTCCGGTGATCGCTTCTGTAGCTGCGGAATAGAAACCAATTGGATTACCATCTACATCTTCACTCTGCGTATGCAGCCTATCTGCGTTTACACTTGCTAACTCTTTTTCTAAAGTGCGAATGAATCTAAATAGATCACTTTTTACTTTTTGAGGAGTTAGACTTTGTGCTTTTTTTTGAAGTTCCTGAAACATTACCTTTCGTAGCGATTTTGTAAGCTTTCTTAAGTTCTTCCTCACGTACTTTTGGCACCATTGCTTTAAATACGTGGGTGTTCTCAAACTCTTTTTTAAAATCCGCAAAAGGCTTGTTGTAGCCTTCTGCGAATGTGATTTGCTTATACTTGTTCTTAGCCATTACGACACGGTAATTTTAGCCGGTGTAGGTGTTTCGTAAAGGTCATTAACCTTTAAAACAACTCCGTCTAATTCTACAGTATAATCGGTAGCGAATGCAGTACCGGTAAGCTCATAAACACCGTCTGCATCTGGCGCAACAAAAGAAACTGTTTGCGCAGCACCGTCGGTATCTTTCACCACAAAATCACCATCTTCAAAAACTTTGTAGACTGCGTTTGCGCAATCGTCTTTAGCTTTGAATTTGATCGATGTTGCAGAAGCAGAAACGATCTCTAAACTAACATCTACAACACCTTGGATGTCGGTAAGCTCGAAACCTGAAGGTTTTAAAATAGAATAAGTGTCTTCAGCATACTTCAATAATAAATTGGTGTAAGCCGGATCTGAATCTGTAGCTTCCATACGAGGGCCAACGATCATAGAAGTTAACTTTCTACCTTTTACACTACCATCGTCTTGAACATCACAAGTCATTTCGTTCTTGGTAGTGATTTGAATGATACGCGTATATTCCGAATTAGCGTAAGTCTTCAAAGCTTCGTAAGTACATACCGCTAAATTAATACGGTAGTTAGAACCGTGAACGGCTGCTTTTGTCTCAACATCTTCAAAACGCCCGTTGTAGTAAGTCGCTTCGGTGTTGTTTGCTTCGATACCGTCAATTAGCGGAATAGGAACTAATTCTTTATTCTGGATTGCGGTTAAATGATTTGCTTTGCTTTTTGCTGCTTCAATATCAGCAAACGAAAAGCTTTCTTTTGCAAGGTAAGCAGTTTTTACGGCTCCCTCGATACATTGCTCTCTTTTGCCTAAGTTCTTTGTTCCGGAATCTTGGCTATTGCAAGCTTCGTTAACGATCATAAGGCAAATGAAAGGGATATTCTTATTTTTCATCTTTATATAATTAACAGTTAATTTGATATTTAATTTCTCCTGTGAACTTCAAAAAGCTATAAGGCTGCATATCTTTTAGCTCGTGATCAAAACCTTCTAAGGCATCTAAGCCTTTTTTCACTTCTGTTAGCGTGAATTGAGTGTTTTTCACTAAAATTTTATCTATTTCTGCCTTTAATTCTTCGTCTGCTCTGTGGTTAATTTCTGGTTTAAGTGATTCTAAATTCATCATAAATATGATGTCGATAGGTGTTGTATAATGACCGTTAGCTTTTGTTGATGTTGGTCTTTCAATGAAGAAAAAACTCATCGCCAAAGCATCATTTAAAAGAACTTCTTTATATTCTTTTTCGCCTGAATAATAAACCGGAACTGTTTTATCTTCAACATCGATCACGTAACATCTACCGTAAGCTTCAATGTTAGAATAGTTAAGACCATTATATAAACGCTCTTCTATTCTCTGTATCTCTTTGTCGATACCTACCGGGTTATTAATTAGGTTTATGGCCATAACAATCTATCTTCGTCATCATAATTACTCACACCGATCGTATGCACGTCTAGCATATTATCTTCGGTATTGAAATGATCTCTTAAACGTTCTAATTCTCTATTGTAAAGCTTGGTAATGTTTAACCTTTCGGTATTACCAGAAACATCAATAAAGAACATTCGCATTGCATCTTTAGAAATTCGTTTTACTAGGTTTTCTCGGTTAGAAGTCACTAAAATTTCAGCAATTTTCATCGCCATTCTTTTAGAAATTGCAGCATCGAATATTTCTATTTCCCAATCGGTCAACGGATTTATATCTACATCTGCAAAAACTTCATCGACTACCAATAGAACCACTTGCTTTCTAAGGTCTGAAAGGTATGCGTTAAGATTATCGTTATCTGCTCCCACTTCTTCCATAATGGCGTGAATGGTACTTAACTTCACAAAAGCGTGCTCGTCTTGAAAAAAACGACCGCTTTCTGAGGTTTTGTTTTCATCACTTACAGTAAAAGTAGAAGTAGTAGGCTGTTTCCAACCTACTCTATCTACTAACGAATTTCTTAACTCTAGCCTGTTCATAATTATGCGCCTGTTGGTACTCCTACTTCGAAAATAGTTGTCTCGTCTGCAGTACTTAATGGTGTATTGTTGAATGAAGTATCAACAGAAAACTCCCATTGTGTAACTACATCTTGAGTATCACCACCGGCAGCAGCAGTATTGGCTCTCTCTGAATAACCGTGAACCGCGATTGCCATTCCTGTTCTTGGATCGGTAATTTGACCGTAGCCACCTAAAACAGATTCGTAATCACCGTAACCTTGTCGGTTTTGTTTTGGAATCCAATCTACAACCCCGATAGTACCTTCTGGAATGAAATAACCTAAACCTTTATCATAGTCGGCATCGGCTAAACCAATAGCTTGGTAAAGACCAGATAAACCAGAACTTTGGTAAGCTAAGTTTGTGTCGTTACCGGCACCTTGAAATAAGTAATGCTCAGCTTCAACAAACAATAAAGGATCTAAAATCACATCTACTAAACCTTTATGATGGTTTTGAGCTAACATGTTTTTACCCATTTGAAGTAATCTCGCGATCTTTGCTTCATTAAGTTCAAAAACATCGTTGGTAGGATTCCAAGTACCGTTTTTAGTTGCAGCATTCACTCCTGTTTTATTAGAAGCTAAATAAGCTAATGCAGCAGCGTCCATACTTTCGTAAATGTTTTTTAACGAGTTTTCAATCTCATTTGCTAAGATCAAAGCATCGCTATAAACATTGTTGTCTGCTCTTTTTAATGAAGTAGAACAAACATCTGAGAAAGTCTGCCAATTGATAGCGATTTCTGAAGAATCACCTGCGTTACCTGTGTGATTATGGGTTCTTGAAGTTCCCGTAGATCTTTTAGAGCGGTTAAGCATATAAGCCTTCTCCGGTCTCTCTTCTTTAGTTCTCAATGCACCGATATTCGGGATTGCTAACTGTGTATTTTTTAAGAATGCGCCTAAAACCCCTGTAGCCTTTAATCTTTTTTCTGGCGAAGCAAAGCGTTCATTCAAAATTAACTGCGCTTCAACAAGCACAGAAGCAGTATAATTTGCCATTTTACTATTTTTTACGTTAATAAAAGTGGCGGTATCTTGCCGTTAAAACTGTGCCTATATCTTGGCGAAAAACTTAAGCCTTTTTATATCGTGCTTAGGATGATATTAGATTAAGCAGTTTCTTTCTGCTTAGCTCTAAACTCCATATAATCTTTTGAAAAATCTTGAGAATTCAAATTCTTATCTGGATTTTCTTTTTGCCATTTTTCTTGAAATTCTCCGGGTGTCATTTTAGTGTTGTAACCACCATTACCGCCCGGCTCATTTCCGCCACCTCTTCCGGGTGACTTTTTAACATAACCTCTTTCTGTAACGAATGTTTTAAAATCTTCTTCTACAGAAATTGGCTCTTGTGTTTTCTCGTCTTTCAGCTTATTGCCTTGAGCGTCTAAAACATATTCTTTACCATCTTCTACGATAGTCTTTCTATTTGCTTTGTAAAGCGTAAGCACATCGTTACGATCGATGGTTGTTTCTGTTGGCATTACACCAAGCAAACGCCCGTTGATTTTCTCGTTTCTGAATTGAGTTTCTAACTGTGATTTCTCCGTAGTCAAGCTTTCAATATCAGTTTGAAAAGCTTTCTTTTGCTTCTCAAGATCTTTCTCTAATTCTTTCACACGGTCTGAACTGCCTTTAGAGTATTTCTCTTTAAGTTTAGAATCGTGGTGAGCTAAAAACGCATCGGCGTCTTTACCTTCAAAATCGTAGCTGTACTTTTTCTTAAGGTCTTTCACCAACATTTCTTGTCCGGCTTCTTTACCTTCGTTGTACTTAGAACTATCACGTCTGGTTAATTGATCTTCGGTGAATAGTTCTCCTTCAGGAAGTTTAATATCCTCTTCCTTTTCACTTTTAATCTTTGCCGTTAAATCTTCGGCGGTGGTCCCGAGAAGTTTTGAAAGCTTCTCAATTGCATCTGTTTTTAACATATTTATTGTTATTTAGATTTCTCTTCTTGTGTAGCCTCTTTAGTTGGCTCTTCCTTTTTTGGCTCTTCTTTTTTGGTAGAAGTTTTTTTCTTTGTCGATTTTACTTCTTCGTAAATCTCAACGGTTTTCACTTCACCTTTCTTTTGGTTTTTCTCCAAGTCTTCTACAAGGTGTTCGCTGTCAATTAAAAGGTCGTCCGCAATAGAATCTGCAACGCCTTTTTCTTTTCCTACTTTAGACTTCTCGTCTAGCTTACCGTCTTTAAATCTTGCTTTGAATTTTTGAAGTGTTTTCATCTTTTTTTATTCTTGATTAACATTAGCCGGAGTTTCCGGTTTATTTTGCTCGAAATATGTATCGAATTCTTTTTGTAAGCTTTCCAAAGGTTTTTCAAAATCTTGCTTATTTATCGCTGAAATCCATTGAGAGAATAAAAGCTTTTTTTGCTTTTGACCTTCTGTACCAATAGTCGAAATATCACTTAACGAGTAATGCGGAAGCGGTTCTAAGGCGAACAACTTCTTTCTATATTCCAACATTTTTAGATCGTTTTGAAACTCGCTCATTAAATATTGCTCGTAGTGATAGTCTAATGTAGTTACCGGAGCTTGTTTTTCTTTTGCTGTGATATACTTTTTCCATAAAGCATCGGCACTTTCTGTAGTGAAGCGTTTACCGTACTTTCTATCTACTTCTGCTTTTTTGTAGTCTAAAAGTTTTGCGATAAACTCTAAAAGTCTCGTTTCTTTAGCTTCTGCAATACGGCTAACATTCCAAAGGGTTTCGTTTATTGGCTGAACGTTTACCAGTGTTTCTGTAGCGGTTCTTTCTTTGGTTTGATCGATGTCGCGCTCTACCAGATAAGCACCCCAAAGAGAAAACTCCATTTCTTTAAGTTGATCTTTAAGGTCTTCTTTCATCTGCGACCAAGCTTCTGTAGGCGTATCGATATAACCGGCAACATTACCGCCTAAAGTTGGTGAGCCTTCTTTTGGTATTGGTAAGAAAATCCCATCTGAAACATCTGTCTTGGTTTTTAAACGCTTACCGTTACAAGTAGGGCAAACTTTTGTCTTGTTTTCTGTTTGTGGGTTATCGCTGTGCTTCGGGTTTGGCACTTGCCCAGTGCCGTTACAAGTGGTACACTTCATTGCGTAGCTCCAAAACTTAGGGAATAAGTGCAAAAACTTGTAAATCGTAAAAACAGAATCGGCACGTAAAAACTCCATTAAGCTTTCATCGATCTTGTTTACAAAAGAAAGCATTCCGCTTGTTTCTTTGTCAACGATACCACCGCAAACGATAGCCGGCACAAAACCGTGATTGTGAAAGAAAACGTGGTCTTCGTTAAAACCTTCTTGACCGTCTTCACCTTCGATGTTACCGTAAGCCTTTAGAACTTCATCATCTACATAGTAAAGAGCGTCTTTCTCATCGTCATAAACACGGTAAACTTGTACTTCTTTATCTTTAGAAATTTTCTTTTTACCGCAGTCTAAAATGATATATTCAAAGTCTTCCCATGTTAATGCGTAGTCGTGAATCTTTGTGATGTTCTTGTAAGTTGGGTAAGGATTGCCTTCTTCGTCTTTCTCGATTAATACGATACCGTTAGGGTCGGAAACAAAAGCTTCTTTCCACCAGATCTCCATCCATTTATGCATAGAAACACCTTCTGGTAGTTTAGAAATATACTCTTCGAATTTCTTTTTTTCTGTTTTTGAAATCGATTCTACTGTAATGCTGCCACCTTGAGCGTTGAATATCTTATGAAGTGGTTTTAATAAATTGCTTACTTTGTCTTTAGTAGATTTGGCAACCTTTTCTCGTAGTTTCTTTTGGTTTAAATTCTCGTAGTTATCAATCTTCTCAAGCAAAGAAGCGACATCGCCACCGTTAACTAAAGTGTTTAGTTTGGTGTAGTCTTCTTGCCACTTTGCAATATTGGTATTGCGTGGCGATTTAATGATCTCTAAAATTTGATCGTCTTCTAAAACCATTTAACTATCAAGATATTAGCAAATATAGTTAAATATTCTTATTTAGAATCATTCTAAATAATATTTTTAGAGAATAAAAAAACCTTCTTTTGCGCTAGAAGGTTTTTGTGAAAATGAATAATAATAAAAGGAAATTCAAATATAGTTATTTATTTAGTCGTTCACTTTCATTTAAGTAAACTTGAAGAAGAATAGCAATTGTAGCCACGTTCATACCTTTATCTTTTGAATTAGCAATTGTATGTAAAATAACCGGTTTCTGTTCTTTAGGCAATTTATACTTTTTGATTTTCTCAAGAACGTAATAAAATTCATCTTCAATTATACTTGATGATTTCACTAATTCATCAATGAGTTGCATATCTGGATCGTCGAAGATTGTTTTTAAATAGACTTCGATCATTTCTCTATTTGTTGCCATTATTTAGGTTGTAAATTATTTATTAATTGAGTTATTTTATCTTCAATAGTAACTATGTAGTAGGTACTATGACTTTTTTTAATTAAATTTTTACAATCAATTTACCTTCTAAAATCAATTTTGTAAGGTTGTAAAATAATATTGTTGAAGGTCTGCTTTGAGAATCATCTATAAGATCATCTGTTCTCGTTAAATTATTCTTAAGCTTAGTTTCTATAAAATCACTCTCACTAAATTTTAAAAACAAACTATCAATAAAATGCATATCCTTTTGATCTGCTTTAATATCTTGATAAAGCATTTTTGCTAATTCTTTTTCGGCTTTCTCACTCATAATTTTTATTTAAAACTGCTTAGGTCTGGAAATTGAATATCTTTTATTTTCTTACCAAAATGATTTTTAATTAAATCGACGCATTCTCTCACAGATTCATTCACTTTAAAACAAGCAAAACCGTAAGAGTTTTTGAATAGTGCTTTTTGCTTCTCACTTAATTTAAAATATTCAGTTTCGCTTTTGGTTACCTGAGAAATGTATTTTCTAAGTAGTTGATCTTCTTTGTTCATAGCCTAAATATAATCATTTTTCATTTAAAAACTCGTGAATACGGTTTACAACCCACATTAAAAGATATGCTTCTGGCTCGTCGTTTTCCCTGTCTAAATTATAACCTATTTCTATGAATATTTCATTAACCAAATGTTTTGCTTCGTGCGCAATTAAACCCGGTGTTGGATAACCTTTTTTATCTGTGGCGAAAAAGACATAAAACAATCCATTCTTTGAGCAAACCGCACCTTCGTGATCTTTAACCAATAAAGGTATTCCTTCTTTTTCGAACATTTGATCAAACTCATTGTCATCATCATAAAAAACAACGTTGAAATGCTGACCGTACAAAGGCACTTTAAATTTTTTCTTTCTAATCATCACATTACAATATAATATTCGTCTTCGTTATGAGAAGTATGCGCATATCTGGCACCATCCCACATGTGATTATACTTATCAATCGGTTGGTTAATGGCTATGCCGTGCACTTCTTTAAATCTGTAGTTCTCACGTTCTTTCTTCGCTTCTTGATAAAGATGGTTTTTAACGATGTGAATTTTCTTATTTCTCATATTCGTTAAACCGTACATAATCGAACGTTTCTTTTTCACCTTAGAAACAAGCCATCCCATTTCTCGAAGTTCTGAAACCATTTCTACCGTTCCTTTATTCTCGCCTGTGTATTTATCTGAAGAATCGCAAGTGATTGGTATGTTACGTTCTACCCCTACTGCTTCAAAAACTTCGCTAAGTTCTTGTGCGGTTTCTACCGGAGAATACCAAAGTAATTCTATCCAGATGTTATATTCGTCTTCTGCATATTTCACTAAAGCGTTAGGATCTGTTGTGAAGCCAAAGTCATTACCGTAAGTATAGGCTATATCTGGAAACTCGTCTATCCATTCTACTTGATTGAAGATTACGCCTTTCATTGCTCCACGTAAACCAAGACCATAAACCTTCCAACGAAAAGCGTCTGCGGTTCCTTGATCTACGTTTACCGGATGCGGTGGCGGTTGGTTTTTCTCGTCTATAAGTTTACCTTCATAAATTAGTTCGTGGTTTACAACTTCATAACTGCCCGGTAACCACGGCTCGTAACTTTCAATTTCTTTTATGATCGATTTTTGAAGGTGCTTATTGTTGGTGTAATTGGTTCTGGTGAAGAAAACGTTTTGTTGGCCCTCGAGATCAAAACACCAATGGTCAGTAAATTTTGGGTTCCAGTCCATTATCATAAGCTTACGGCAACGCATTTTTAAACCGGCCACTTGGCTTTTTGCTGTTTCTAAACTTTCGTTAACGAATATTATATCACTTGGGTAACCTTCTGAATTGTCTTCATCGTCTAAACCTCGAAAGTAAACGTTATTACCAAAGATGTTCACATAAGGTTTTGCTCCTTCTGAAACGTAATTGAGACGCGCGCCGATCACCTTCATACATTTCTTGAAGTCTTTAAAGGTGAAATCTCTACACTTTACTAAAGTTTCTCGAAGTATGTAGATGTCGTTGTTTTGGTTTCTGTTGTGATCGCAAAAGGTATAGATGAAGTGAAACGCATCCCAAGTTTTAGAACTTCTACTCCCACCTTCGTTGCAAATGATCACTTTATTTTCTTCGGTGTAGTTCTCTGCGAATATTTCGCACATTTCAAAAAATAAAGGGTTGGGATCAAAAGCCATTCTTTGAAATATTCTTAGTTATTTGCGTTTTCTATTGAATTTTATTAGATGCCACCACCGACAAAACAAAAATATTTTGCGGATTGTTTAATTTAAGACGATAAGTTGACGTCTTTACCGTTGTAAGAAACGTTGATTTGTGAGGATTCTACCTTTTCACCATCTGAAGTAACATCAATCTTATCTCCATACTTCTTAGGCTTCATTCTTGCAAGCACCCATTTACGCGCATCTACTCTTAATCTGGACCTTTGAATATTGTCGTGATTTACTACCGCACCGTTTTCAGTCATTCTAATGTCTTCACGATTATCGTCTGCAATGTTTAGAATATCCTCAAAAACAGTATCTGCAAATTCTTCGCGCGCGCGCACGTAGTTGTTAAAGAATTCTTTATCATAATTTTTATGCTCTGCATTTAACCACTGGTAAACAATTGGTCTTCTCGGGAATTCTTTATTATCGTCTAGGATTTTTTTTAAACTGAATCCTTCCGATAACATTTCTATTATCTTTTCTTTGAAGTGAGGTATTTTAGATTTATCGTAAGCCATTCTTTTGTTTTATCTTAAGCTTCTTCTAAAGAAACATTAACCATATTGTTCTCAAATCCTAGTTGCTCACATAGATTATTGTGTCTGTAGATTAACTCTTCAAGTATATTTGGCTTGTCTTTTAATTCTGGCTTATACCCCACAACTCTAAGTTGAGCTTCCTTTAATGCTTTGATAGATTGTTTTATTGCTCTAGCTTGATTGATCTGAAATTGTTTATCTAATTCCTCTTCAGCTTCCAGAAAGTCTCTAGCTTCACAAAGCAGAAGTTCAGCGTTTCCGCTTTCTATGGCTTCTTTGTTTACTTGAATGGTTACTAAGCTCATAATTTATGACCGTATTTTTTGATTATTGCTTTAGTCTGCCTTTTATCGTAGTTCATCCTCATAAACTCTAACTGCCATTCGCTTAAATCTTTGTAGGTGTCGGTAAACCATAGCAGCACCCAAAACCAAACATTGTCTAAGAACCAATGCCATCGAGGTATAGAATTATAGATCACGATAAAAACACCAAAAAACTGAAACACCGCCCAATTAATTATGGTTTCGTTCACAGTTCTAATTCTGTCTACAGTAGTAAGGCTGAAGAATAGACTATTCAGTAATAAGTAGATAATTAAAAATATTGCTAAAAAAATATTCATCACGATGCGATTAAGGTTTCTTGAGGTTGATATTTATCTTTGAAGTAATCTTTATTAAATTCTAAGTATTTTAATTTTCCGTGCTTTTCAAACCAATCGATTTGCTTGCGCCAAGTGTCTAATATTTGTCTGTACAAAAAATCGTATTCAAAATATGGTTGTTCTATTTGATCTAAGAAGATGTTCTCACCAAGTTTAAATTCTTTTACTACTCGATTGTATTCTTGCTGATAGGCTCTTCTTTCTCTGCGGTTTCTTAAAACAGTATTTGGCCTCACAAACCAGTCAGGATTTTTATTTAACCAATCTTTTTGTTTTGCTATTAGCATCTATACTGTTCTTAAAAAGAGAGGGCGCCAACCAAAACACCCCCTCAGAATAATCAACTCAACTTATGAAATAAAAAACTACTTAAACTTCTTTTCTTTGTATGCTTCTAACCGCTTTGCGTAAGGTTCTTTCATCCTTTCGTTACAGCGACCGGCCAAAATAGCTTCGTGGCTTTTAATAAACTTTTCTTCGTTTATTATTTTCTCTCCCGGACTTAAAAGCATTGAAAATTATATTTGCTTTTAAAGCAATATTATTACTGAAATTATAGCGAGGTAAAAACCTCTAAAGAAATTATTATTTTAACGAGTTTTCGCTCTGAAGTTATGATAGTTTAAAAAGTCTTCTCGGACCTATTTAAGATACTCAAAAATAGTGTTTTAAATGCAAATAGACAACATTATTTTTGGTTTATTTTTCCGTGTGTAAATGTTTACAATTGGAAAAAGTTGGGTTATTAGTAGTTAGGCAACAATATTGCAAAGCCAACGCACAAATAGATTTCTCACGGTTACGTTAGTTATTTGCGCAGTACTTGTGCTTGGCATCTTATTGTAAATTTCAACTGTTTTTTGCATTACGAAGATTGCTTTCGCAATATGCCTGCGCTTTTTTGCAATACAGTAGCCAACAACGGGTAACACAAATGCTTTTCCGTTATAAATCAATCTTCTGGCTGTTCTGTTTTTTCTGCCAACGCTAAATTAAATTATCACGCTGCTTTACAAGAGCTAAAATTAATCTTTGATTTTCTGGATCAAGCCTTTCCCAAGCTTTTGTTTGTTGATCAATTTCATATAATGCATTGCTAAGCTCTATATTTAAATTGTCATAATAGTCATCTTGTTCAATCTCAGATTCTTCCTCTCTATAGCAATTTTCACATATAGTTCTGTTAGGATGCCATTTTTCAGAAGCGTATCCATCTGTTAAATCAAAAGTTTCTCCGCAATGCTGGCAAGGGGTTGGCATTTCCATTTCTTCAAACATAATATTTAGTTATTTGTGGCTTTCGCCATTTGCCCACGCTCAAAAACAGAACGTGAGCGGTTATTAATTAATTTTTATTCTTTTCTTATTCGATTGCACTTGCCTACGAATGTTACCCTTATCCGTTCTAACAAATATTTTTTGCCTTTGCGCTCGAATTAAATTCTTACTCAAGCGTTAGCAAGTTTATGGATAATGGCTTTTGCAAAGCCAACTAGCCACCGCTATCAAAAATACTTGCAAGAACAACGTATAACAGTAATTTTATTGGCGAGGTTTATTTGTGAGATTAGTTTTTAGGCAGCTTATCTGGTCGCCTACCTAATTCGGTCATTGCTTTTTCAAACAACTGGTTAAGATCTGTTTCAGAATTTCTACTTTCAAAAAATAAATTCAATTCTAAAGCGTGAACTATTTTTAGAATTACATCAAATTTTAACGGAAAATCTAAATCGAAAAATCTCTTTAAAGTCGAGCGATGGACGCCTATTTTTTCAGCTAATTGTGAGCTGTTCATTTCTTTATCTTTCATTGCTTCTTGAAAGAAAAGAGCGAACACTTTCCAATGTTCGCTCGGTTCATTTTTATTATTATTCATTTTCCCAGTATATTTTTTCAAAAATTTCATCTTCTGCATTAATTGCAGATAACATAGCTTCTACAATTTCATCTTCATTTTCATAAAATCTATCTTCGTCACTTTCAAAATTATCATTGATTAATTCCTTCCAAGCATCAATCAACATCATATCGCTTGTTTTAGTCTTAACTTCAATTTTTAAATCATTTACTTCAAATTCTGCTATAATAGCATAATGACCGTGTCCACTTGGACTAACTGAAATATCCCAAAGGTTTAGAGTTTCAACTCCTTCAATAAAAGTAAAATGATCTTCTAATTGAGTTGCAGATACTTTGTACTGGTTAGATGTGAAGATTGTAGTTTTCATAATTTTTTGCCGTATTGTGCTGTTGCCGCCAGCGTTTAAATTAGTAATTGTTTCTGTTACAAATATAACACTTTGTTGCGTTCCTGCAACAATTAAAATGTTAAAGTTTTAAAAAAATTTAAAATCATTACGCAGTTTGCCGTTTGCAACGGCACGCCAATAAAACTAGCGGTTATACAAATCCGTTAGCAACAATAAACGGCGGATGCTTACTCTTGCGGTTAATTTAGATTTAGCAAGTTTGCGGAGCATTACGCATTAACTGCGCCCTGCGGTTGCTAATTCCAATTCAGTTTTTGTTAAAACGAAATGTAAATTTTGAAATTCGTGTACATAATTAATATTTGTATAGGTGTTTAAAAACGGAAACCAAAAACCATTACTATCTTCAAAAAAATCAAAACAATCCCAAGTATAATTAGCATCTATTAATGTTTGTTGTACTTTACGAAAACCGAAGCTCGAACCATCATATATAGCTTCTTTTGCTGAATAAATACCCTCGTTTATAGGCATAGCCATTCCAAATTTCTCTAACCATTCGTCATTTAATGGGATTGGTTTATGAACCTCATTAAATCCTTTTTCATCTTCAGTAATCCATTTTAAGTCCTGCCAATCTATTGTAGTTTCAGTCCAGTCGCCTTCCGATGTAAGGTAATTTAATTTATTTCCTATTCTTAATTCTTGTGATTTCATATCTGTAAGTTTTTTTCGCTTTTGCAAAGCGACGGCATTTACTACACACAACAACGGTTATATTCCATTGTGGCTTAGTTGCCTAATTAATAATTGTTTTTAATTTTATCTTTTTACTTGCGGATAGATCCGCTTCCTTGTTCCCACAAACGGAAACATAACCAAATCCGTTAGCGTGTAATAATTTTTGCCTTTGCCCTCAATTTTAATTCTTACTCATACGTTAGCAAGTTTACGGTTACTGCCTACGGCAATTTGCCACCGCTTTCAAAATTACTACACCTAACAACGTATATAAAAAATAAACAAATAGGGCGCTTACTCGTGCGGATAAAAACATCCTTCTGGATAGCTACCCTCACATTTAGAAGTTCTCCGGCAATAGTTGCATTCCGGCCTAAGAAAATTTATAGCTTCTATTAAATCTTTCTTTTTTAATTCCTGTCTTTTTTTTGCGTCTATAAAACTGTCTTTAGTCCATTCAGATAAACCTAATTCAACTCTTTTTAAAATATCTACAAGATCATTTACTATGTCATTAGAGCAATTAACAAATGATCTTTCTTTTAATTTAGATGCTACGTTATAACATTCTTCATAAAAATCACTGAGGCAATTAACTCCTTTTGTTATTCTTCCTAAATTCTCTAATTCTTGTATTGCGTATTTCATAATTCTTGAATATTGTTTTCGTTTAAAGTTTCGTTTATTTTTGATTTGTTTTGACCTAAAAAATCATTTTCAAATTCAAAGTTCATATCTTCTAACCAGTTATTAAATTCTTCCATTTTTCAAGCTTTTTAATTTGTTATTAATTTTTTCAGACTCCTTTTCTAAATGTATATAGTCCGGATTATTTCCTCTTTTTGTGAATATGTTTTTCATTTCACAAGCTATACGGTAGCTCTGGTTTTCTAAAATCTCTATCTCGTAGTTTTTCATAATACTATGTTTTTTAAATTATTTTATAAAGATAAATTTATAGTATGCATAATAATTGCATATTTTGCCGGCTACCGCCGTCACGCCCTATTATTTATTACTTTTTATATACTTATTCGTTGGCAACAATAACCCCTTGCCTTCGCGCTAATTTTGATTTTCAATTTCTTTTATAGTTTCGGGTATAGTATCATTAATCATTTTTAAATTTTCTTTCTGCTCTTTTTTTACATATTCATCCCAGTTTTTGTTTGGTGGCTTAGGTGGTTTTTTCATCTTAGGTATTTCGCTTTTAGTGTGGAAATATTCTTGAATCAACCTGAATATATATCCGAACACAAATCCATAAAAAACCAATATTCCTATTTTTATAATCTCTTCCATATTTACTTTAATTATTTATTATTCCAATTTTCCATACATTCTGCCCTTGCTACGCAAATAGCCTTCGCTGTCAGGGGTTACAGTAGCCAACAACGTATAACTACAACTAAGGCTAAGTTCTATTCTCAATCTTTTAGTTTCTTTTTATCGTCTATCCTGCGGATAGACTTGCGCATTTGTTCCCTTCGCTGCGGTTATACAAATACGTTAGCAACAATTGCTATTCGCCCGCGCTAATTAAAACTTTATTAAGTTCAGGTTTTAAAATATCGTCGGTAACAGAAAACAACATTAATTGATTGTCCGGTACGTCTGGACTTAAGTTATCTCCATCATCATTATCGTTATACCATTCAGTATAATAGTCTTCTGCTAAGTCCTCGCATTTAGGACACCAGTTACAACCCATAGAAACTGCGCTTTTTGGTGCGTCGTGGTCTCTATCAACTTCATATACTTTTTTACAAGTTTCGCAAGTAATATTTATTTTGGCTTCCATTTTCTTATTTCAATTTTACTTATTATCTGGTTTTACTTCGTAATCTGCCTTCGCTATCCATAGCAACTGTAGCTAACAACGGTTAACAGCAATTTGGTTACTTGCCTTTTTTTAATGGTTTAGGCTACTTTATTTTTTATTTTGTTTGTAAGCATTTAAGCATTCTTCAAGAACATCTGTTTTATATCTTATCTTATCCCATTCATCAAGATACTCTATCATTTTTTCAAAATCTTCATCACTTGGGCTTCTGCCATAATTTGTAAATTTCAAAACTTTTAATTCTAAGTCTATTTTTCTTTGTTTTGATTCGTCAATAATAATTTCTAATTCTTCCATAATTTTAGTTTTATATCCCAAAAAATAAAGTGGGACGGTTTGTGTTTATTTTCAATTTTTATTTCTCAATCGCCAAACAGCGGTTAACCAAATCCGTTAGCAACAATTGCTATTCGCCCGCGCTAATTAATGACTTTTAAAATTTGCTGAAAATGAATATAACTTTTTCTCCCGTTTTTAAATTCAACCCTGTATCTTTTACCGCTCTTTCTTTCTTTGTTGTATTCAATAACTTCGCATTCAGAATTAAACTTTTTATAAGGCTTATGCATTCTAAATGACGCTAAAATTTTTTTGCTAATTAAATCTTTACCTGTTAATTCCATAATTATATTTCTACGCTTTTAATAATTTTATATTTTGTTCTAGGAGATCCTTTTACATTAGCATAACGATGTTCGACGTCAACCTCTGCAACCCATTCAACACCTAGTCCTAATAAAATTAAGATTCTCTCTCTAAAAGAAAATTTATGTCTAGACTTTATAATTATCGTATCCATTTTTTTGTCTTTTTAAATTCAATTTTACGGGTTATTTGCCTTCACTTCGTGATCTGCCTTCGCTATCCATAGCAACTGTAGCTAACTGTGTATAACAACAATGCGTTTCCGGTATAAATCACTTTTTACGCTTTATTTGTTTTACCTGTAATCTTTTCATGTAAAGAAAAATAAAGGTTTTTAAGGTTGCTAAAAAAGGGCAGTAAAATATAAATAAAAGTAATGCCCACTTGCATAAGAAAAATATTAAGTAGCAAAATGCAGGTATTAGCAACCAATAATACAACCATCCTTTCGAGAACACTTCCATATCGTACATAAAAGTTTCCCATAAAAAGCCAATGTAATTTTCAAAAAGTTCTCTTATACTCATAATTCTAGTTTTTAAATCGCCAAACAAAGTAATGGCTTGGTTATTAATTAATTGTTCGTGCTGTAGCACGGTTGTTATACAAATCCGTTAGGCACAATACAAAAAATCCATCGTTAATTAGATTTCTCACTCGGTTGTTAGCGAACGCTCGCAGTTCTTGTACTTGCCTTTTTATAGTTTTGTTAAATACCATTACTACCACGAGGTTTGCATTCGCAATATGCCTACGCTAATTTTTTTGTACAGCTCAAAGGTTTTACTTGACATCTGCTCCGCAAACAGAGCAATACTCTTCTAAATCCTGTCTTATGATTGGATGTTCACACTTACATTCACAAACCTTTTCGGGCTCCGCCTGCATAACTGCGGGTATAGATAATTGCTCTTTTTTGGGATTTTTAAAATACTTTTCAATCAAATACTCCATCTCTTCATCAGTAAGGTTTTTGAAAAAAACATCTATTCTTCTTTTTAATGTTTTTGTTAATTTCATTTTGCTTGTTTTTAAAGTTGTTTTTAATTCGTCGCAACTATCCATACCCTGCTTAAGTTAGCAACAATAAACGGCGGATGCTCACTCTGCCGGTTAATTTAGATTTAGCAAGTTTGCGTGAGTATTTCGTTTAAACTGCGCCCTGCGGTTGCTAAATTTGCCCCTGCGTTTAGTAAATCTTCAATTGTTTCTACTTTACGTGTAAAATCACTTTTGAAAATCTTAAATTCGCCTTCTCTTACTTGTTGTATTACTTCTTCTTCAGAACAATAAAAACCATTCATTTGAAAAGAAAAACCTTCAAACAATACTTTTTCTTTAGCTTTTTTATATTTATGATTAGTCAAATGACATTTATGACCTTGCTCTTCGTTACAATTGCATTCTATATTTTTATCAAAAATTTCGCACTTAGGCTCTTCCAAAACATTACCTTCCTTATCACAAGGCACAAACATTTCATTTTTTAAAGGTTGTTTTATAAATGAAGCATATCTAAAGATAGAATCAATATAATCTACCGCCCAGCCTTCTTTATTAGCTTCAAATCTTTTTTCTTGATCTAAAACAAATTCTGTCATTGTTGGATATTTCATAATTTCAATTTTATAGTTACTCATTTATGTCGGCTATCGCGCCACGCCGTTTACAGTAGCTAACAATATATAACTACAACTAAGGCTTTTAGTGTTATTAAAACTGAAGAACATTAGAATTTAGAATCAAAATTTCACTTTCTTTATTCCTGTTAATTAGTGCAAACACATGCTTCTTATCGACCTTTGATTCTAGTATCATTTTTTTGTTATAAGCTTCTGCATAATACTTAGCATATTCTCTAGATGTGGTCCAGCTAATACCGTTATCTTCAGTTGAGTTACAAGCACGGTAAACCGTAATAATTTCCGGTAACATTCTCAGCGCTTCGTGTTCTTCAGGAGTACTAAAGCAGTATCTATTCTTTTTAGGTGAAGAGAAAAAAACTTTAAAAAGGCTTATATTTTCAATATTGCCACAGATAATCCATACGGTTCTTAAAAGCTCCCAATATCTTTGACTAGATAACTTGTTTTGGTTCTTCTTGAAAATTGCCAATACCTTATCAGGATTATTTTCATTATCCCAAGCATTAATTAATTGTTTAGCTACCTTAGCATCTCTTTGTAATACTTTTTGAGGTAAGTCAAAATGACGTCTGGTCATTTCTACAGTTTCATTATTGCCTATAATCATAACTATATTTTTTCTGGTAACGGGTAGCCTTTAATTTCTGCAATGCGACGATTAAAGAGTTCCCAAACTTTTAAGTCTTTAAATTTTACGTGAAGCGTTCCTTTTTTGAAGCCTTTAATCTTGAAGAAACCCCAATCGTACCAAGTGCCAAACTCTAAGTTTAATCGATGTGGCCATAGGTTTAATTCTTTCAATTCTAAATAATTCCCTTCTTCATCTTGACGCATTAAGTCTTTAGGATTGTCGCCGGTGATGTAGCATAAAGCCTTATGCAGATCATTCATTTTAGATTGATTGCCATTGTATCTAATCTGAAACTCCCCGGCAAAACCTACTTCTGTCACCCATTCTAAGATGAATTTTTTGTTTACCAAATAATGAGAATTCGTCTTCCACCCTTCAACGTTATATCGGTTATCGTGATGGTGCATAGTTAGCTTATCAAAAACTTCGATCAAAGCTTCATCCATTGTTTGAGATCTGGTGGCTACTATAATTTCAAGCATTTTGTAGATGTTAGCCATCGTAAACGGATATTGACTTTGCGTTTCTACGAACTTATTGATCTTCTTCATTACTCCAGAAGTCACAAACTTTTTTACATTAAGCCTTTTAAAAACCCACTCCCAAGATGTTTTTTGCAATTGCTTAGCAAAATCTTCTTTTGTGGTTGAAGGTTTCCCGTAAGTGATCGTGTAACTAAAACCGTCGCTTAACCCGATTGGTTTTATGTAGAGATTCATTTTTTGTGAAATTCCCTGCATTTCTTCAAAACACTTAATAGCTCCTATGTATCGCTGTACGATTTCTCGTACTTCGTTGTAAGGCATTAAGCCATTTACTTGCGGACCTTCCGGTTCTTCGTCGGTAAAAAAACCTGAGTAATCAAAATCTTTCGAGACTACCGGCTTGAATAGTTTCACCAAACCTACATTAACGTTTGTTTTTCTTTGTGCTGTAGAGAAAACACTGCCTAAATTTTGGTAAACGCCATTAGCATCTATAATATATTTTAGCTCTCTTCTACCTCTACTAAATTGATTGCCGAAAGTTTCATTATTACATAGTGCAATTATTTGGCAACCTTCCGGTGCCATTTTCCAAGCGTGTAAAATATGATCTGCATCTTTAGAAAAAGGCGGATTCATCACTATGCAGTTTACATGGCTTATTTGTTCTTGGGTGGCGTCTAAAAAGTCGTAACCCAGAAAATTAGATTTTGAAGAAATTATACTAGCAAGATCTTTGTTTAACTCAAACGTAGAAACAGATTTTGCACCTACAGATTTTAAGTAATCGACTATGTTACCATTACCGGCTGAAGGCTCTAAAAAATGCTGATCTGCAATTTCTACGCCTTCAAGCATTTGCTGTATTACCTCTATTGGTGTTGGGTAAAAATCTTGATTAAAGATATTATTTTCTATCTTCGCAGAAGTGTTCATAATAAGATGGTTTTATTGTGAATATTAGAAACCGTGTAGTACGCCAATACTATGCGGTTTTGCTTTATAAATATACTGATTTTCAGCATAATATTATAATTTTTAGTAGGCTATTTTTAAATTATATTTTGATTCTATTGCCCTTAATTCCTCAACGCTTGGCTTTCCTCCTTTTTTACTCCACACCACCTTATCTAAAAGTTTGTCCTCTATAAAATGAACTGTCGGATGGTAAATTTTTCTATGATTTTCAGTAGTTTGATAACCTTTACGTTTTAAAGCTCTGAAATTCTCGTTTTCTTCTATTAAAATCGGTTTTTTCATAACGTACTTTCTATTGTCATTTCTATTGTTTTTGCTTCCCGGTTCTTTTCTGTTTCGGTCATTTCCTCTATTTCTGTAACATGTCTTCGAAGCAGGTTTACCTCTTCCATTATCTTGTCCCTTTCAATTGAATTTTGACAATAGGGTAGATATTTCAACAATAAATCTATTTGATTGACTTTGTTATTCAGGACTTGGTTATGTGTCATTGAATTAAAAGTAATTTAATATCAAAATCTTCACTTTCACTCAATAGCTTGTCGAAAAAATCTTGTATAATAATTCTTCTACAATCCCTTTTAAAACTTTGCTTACCTTCTTGCACTCGGGCAATTAACTTTTTAGCTTTATGAGTGTTTTCGTCTAGTTTGCCGGATTTAATAGTTTGCTCGGCTTGCCTTAATACTTTTACTTTTGCGCGTTTCTCGATCTCTGCTTTAAACTCGGGCGTATGTGGCGGAAGTAGATTTCTTTTGTAAAGCTCTTCGTACACGTAAAGCCTTCCGTGTTTTATTTCTTTGGTTTCTTTGTAATCGTTGAAACACTCGATAATTCCGTTTTCTATAAGCTTCTTTTTTTCAGCTTCAGAAATTTCTGGTAGTTTATTTTTTTGCATCTGTTTTTGTTGATAGTAAGCGGTTAAATTTTCTCTCTTCTTTTCGGTGTAAAGCTTCATCACTCTACCGATCACCCGGGCGTTAAATTCGCTAAAGACTTCAATAGGTCTGCCTTGCTTATCTGTAAACTCGCCATTTACATACATTTCGAAAGCAAGTATAATTTCTTGATAAGTGTAAACATCTAGCGTTCTGTGAATGTGATTAAATGCTGCCACGTGTTGATCTGTAGATCCGTTTTTCTCGTTTACGCCAAGAAGATTTAAAAGCCAGTCTACCAAATTTGCGGTGTTAGCGTTTCTCACTTCTTCGGGGTAATCTCTTAATTTTGGATTCTCAAGACTTACCGCAAATTTGTTTTTGTGCTGCATTTGCACTACAGTGATCTGCTTTTGCAATGCATTTGGTTTAGATAGTTGTAATTCCATCACATTCCTATTTTTTCTCGCCAAGCTTTAGAGGCGGTTTGTTTTTCTTTTGGTTTTACCGGTTGTTTTTTTAGCTCAAAGAAGCCTTTCCAACCGTTATCGATGCTTTGCTGAATTATTTTAATAGCCTTTTTCTCGTCGTTGCCCGATAGGTTTTTTAACTCGGTAAGCACTCGGTTCTCAGATTCTGCATTGAGGTATGAGAATTTAAATTTCTTCTTCTTGAAAAGTTTCCAGAGTTTCCATTGCGCTTTAAAAGTTTCTGTTGGCCAAGGGTAATTTATTGCTGAAATTTCTTCTTCAGTT
>MDTB01144403.1_pt1 | contig 46252 bp, 46 predicted proteins | sample 811161 | NCBI WGS metagenome assembly MDTB01 (sample SAMN05326650, study PRJNA326480) | marine metagenome | isolation source: seawater | place: Mediterranean Sea | collected 2009 | reverse complement strand
CGATACCAGAGGCTGCAAAGATCAAAAACATCTATCCAAGAATTAAAAAGTTAAAATCCACAATGAAAATTGCCATTTTGTCTGATATTCATGATCGTTTGACGCAGCTTAAAAAAGCGCTGGAAATAATGAAAGACGCTGATGCTTTGCTGTGCTGTGGTGACTTGTGTTCACCGTTTATCATCAAAGCGCTTGGTGAAGGATTCAGCAATCCTGTCCATGTCGTTTTTGGTAATAATGACGGAGACTTGTTTCGCATCACACAAAACAGTCAAGCGTTCTCACACATCCAATTGCATGGCGAATTGGCTGAACTCGAATTGGATGGAATACAATTCGGAATGCATCACTTTGATAACATCGCAAGGTTGCTTGCAGACTCAGGTAAATTTGACGTCATGTGCTTTGGGCACAATCATCAATTCGAAATTTCCAGAAGCAAATCGTGCCAGTTGATCAATCCAGGTGAAATCTACGGAAGCTTATCCGGCCATTCAACAGCGGTAATATATGATACAAGCAATCGCACCCCTGAGCGTATTGATATTCCAATCAACCCATCATGATCCGTAAAGCATTCATCATGTCCATCAAGCAGGGATGTGAACTAGAGTACGAGAAAAGGCATAACCCCATCTGGCCTGAATTGGAAGCTACCCTGTTGGAGCATGGAGTCCGCTCCTACAGCATTTTCTTACACCCTGATAAAAGATACCTCTTTGCGTATGCCGAGATCGAAAACGAAGGTCTATGGAACGCGATTCCGAGTACCGATGTGTGTCAAAAATGGTGGCAATGGATGAGTGAGATCATGGAGACCAATCCGGATATGAGCCCGAAGACCGTGAATTGTGAAGAGGTCTTTCATATGAGGCATCCGCAGGTGAAAGGCTGAAATTCCCCGTTTACAAAAGCGCGAACGAGCGCAGGGTCCAGTTTGAGAATAGGAGAAGGATTTGCGGGAACATCGCCTTTGATTCAGCAATTCTCCATTGCCTTGGGAAGGGTAAAAGTGTATGCTTGTTTTAGTAAGTCTGGCGCATATGATAAAAAAGCCCCAACCCTCAACCAGCTCGGATCGCAGAGGTTTCATGCGTGGGATGCTCACCATGATCGCAGGAGGTTTTGCACTTCTTGGTCCACTTTGGGGTGGTCTAGCGCTTCTTCTGGATCCCCTAAGACGCAACAGAAACGAAAGCTCAGGCGCATTCATCATGGTCGCTCGATTAGCTTCCTTGCCGGCAAATGGAATACCTATGAAGTTCGATATTCTTTCCAACAGGAAAGACGCATGGAATCATTATTCAAATGTTCCAGTGGGTTCCATTTATCTCAGGCGCACAGAAAGCGAGCACTTGGCCGCTTTCAACATTATCTGCCCTCACGCAGGTTGCTTTGTTCAGATCGATTCACAGAAGCCCCAGTTTAACTGCCCATGCCACGAAAGTCAGTTTCATTTTGACGGTACGAAAGCCAACCCGAAAAATCCCAGCCCGCGAGGCATGGATCCATTGAAGGTGGAAATCCGCAATGGCGATGAAATCTGGGTTCAATACAAAAGCTTTAAAACCGGGATTTCAGAAAGAATTCCAACCAGCTAATGCGCAGATTGCTCAAGTGGATTGATGACCGAACCGGCCTCGAAAAGGTCATTCGGTCCGCGTTGTTCAATGAGATCCCGGGAGGAGCCAAGTGGCGCCACACCTGGGGAGGCATCCTACTCTTCATGTTCGCTGTGCAAGCCATTACCGGCATGGCTCTTTGGATGTCCTACAGCCCCAGTACACGGTCCGCATGGGAGAGTGTGTATTATATTCAACATGTCATGCAGCTGGGATGGCTTGTGCGAGGTATTCATTACTATGCGGCAGAGGCCATGGTTATTCTGGTATTATTGCATGTGATTCAGAAGATCTGGTTCAAAGGGTATCGCAAACCCAGAGAATTAATGTTCTGGATTGCCATGGCCATGGCACTTGTTGTCGTCAGTTTTTCACTGACAGGTTATTTGCTTCCCTGGGATCAACAGGGCTACTGGTCGGCAAAAGTAAGGACTCACATCATGTCATTGAGCCCGGTCTTTGGTTCCTACCTTGAGAGATTGACTGTAGGAGGGGAGCATTTCGGGCATCATACCCTCACGCGTTTCTTTGCCTTGCATGCGGGTGTTCTTCCTGTGGTCTTTTCAGGCCTGTTGCTGGCAAGAATGATGCTGGTGCGTCGATACAGGAAGCAGGCCTTTGAAGGAATTGCCAAGACTGAAATCAATGCATCTTCGTTCTGGCCTGGACAGGCACTCAAAAACGCCATCGCTTGCCTGGCAGTGATGGGGCTAGTCATGCTGATGACGCTGAAACCTCAGTGGTTCGGTTTTACTCACATTGGCATAGGGGCGCCCCTGGCGGCTCCGGCAGATCCTGCAGATCTCTACGCAGCCGCAAGACCCGAATGGTACTTTCTATTTTTGTTCCAATTTTTGAAATACTTTCCTGGCGAAAAGGAAGTTCTTGGCGCTATTTTCATTCCCAGCTTGATCCTGGGTTACTTCGTGATCATGCCGTGGATAGCCAAGGTCAGGATTGGGCATTACTTCAACATTCTGGTGAGCATCGCTCTGCTGACTGGCGCATTGTGGCTGACTTACGCGGCAAAGATGGAGGACGCCACTAATGCAAACTACATAGAGGCCGGGGAGCAAGCCCATGAAAAAGCACAGAGAGCTGTTGAACTCGCCTCTGGGCCGACGGGTATCCCGGAACAGGGAGCGCTTCACCTCCTGCACCATGACCCTAAGACCCTTGGCCCCATTTTATTCGCAGCACATTGCTCAAGCTGCCATCGTTTTGACGGACACGATGGCACAGGGAATGTTCCATTGGATACCTCGAGTGCACCAGATTTGAAAGGCTTTGCCTCGCGCGCCTGGCTGACGGATTTACTGAAGCCTGAGCATATCGCCACCAAACGTTATTTTGGAGAAACAGCGTTTCGAAATGGAGACATGGTACGCTTCGTAAACAAGAAGGTTTCACAGTTTGACAAGGAAGAAAAACTAGCACTGGAGCGCGCTATTAAAGCCCTTTCAGCTGAAGCCGGGTTAAGCCGGCAGGCAGAGGCTGAAGAGGTAGAGGCGGACCTCATCATTCTAGGCAAAGAGGATCTAGGATATGAATTAGGATGCTCTGACTGCCATGAATTTCATTTTGAAGACGAGGACGTGGATGGACCCGATTTAACTGGTTACGGCTCACGGGAATGGATGACAGCATTCATTTCCAATCCTGGTCAGAAACGTTTTTACGGTGAGAACAATGACCGCATGCCCTCTTTCTTGACTGAGGGCATCCTCACCCCGACGGAAATCGGATTGCTGGTCGATTGGCTAAGGCAGGATTGGTATGAGCCATTGCCGAAATAAAGAACCATGGGAAGGACTTGGAATGCGGATGACAACGCAACCAATCAAGAAACAAGAGACAAGAAAGTGATTACCAAATGAAATTCGTACTGACAACGCATAACATAAAATTAACCAGGTCGATCGAGAATCATCTGCTGGGCCGCATCGACAAACTTGAACATTTGGACCGATGGGCGATTGATGCCCGGGTCAACCTTGAACATGACAACACCCGATCTCCGGAAAAGCAGTTTAAATGCTCGATACGTCTTGGAGTCAAAGGCAATGATTTATACGCGACCGATTACGAAAACGACTTGTATGCCGCCATTGACCTTGTCACCAAAAAAATCGAACAACAAATCAGAAAACGGCACAGTAAGAAGAAATCAAAAACACAAAGCGAAGCGGCACGCGACAAAAGACGTCGCCAGTCCTGATTCTGATCATTGTGACGCATCATGCGTTTGTATTTGAGAACCGCTTGAAATCATTCAAGCGGTTTTCTTTTTGCGTCCTACTGCTTAATTCTCAAGCAAAAACTTTGCGGTCAATAAATGCCATGCAAGACAACCTGATCATTCGCAGCCGAGCCATTCTCCCCGTTGACAGGCCTCCGATTTTCAATGGTGCATTGGTAATGCAGGGAGATAAAATCCTGGCAGTCGATGACTGGGCAAAAGTGAGGCGGGAATTTGTGGGAACTGTCCTCGATCTAGGCGAGCAGGTCATGCTTCCGGGACTTATCAACGCGCATTGTCATCTGGACTATACTTTGATGGCTGGAAAACTGAAAAAGCCCACATCGTTCACCTCATGGATCCAATCCATGATCAAACAAAAACGTGCATGGAATGAAAAGGATTTCCAGGATTCATGGATTTCAGGCTATCAAAAACTCATTCAAAGTGGAACTACGCTGGTTGCTGATACAGTCTCTCATCCATCGAGATTTGATCCACGCAATCTTCCAAGCGGCCCCAGATTATTTCCTTTCTACGAACTCATACACCTTCAGGATACGCCTCTGGACGCGAATAATCTGACCATGAGCGCCCGTCATGCGGCGCTATTTGAAAAAACAAAAGGTGATAAAGCCGGAATCTCTCCGCATGCACCCTACACTACCAGTCCCGAATTATGGAGGTCACTGAAGCGAGCCCCCACCTTGTGCAATCTGCCCTTCTCCATGCATTTGTCAGAATCCATCGAAGAATACGATCTCTTCAAGCATCGCAAGGGGCCGATGTATGAGTGGTTCAATTCAATCAAGCATTTACCTGAATGGGGGACCGGCAGCCCGATTCAACTTATGGATCAAGCAGGCATTTTGAAAAAAAATGGTATTGCAGTGCATGTTAACTGTCTGGATGAAGGCGATGTTGAAAGGTTGGTTCAAAAAAATATGCACATCGTACATTGTCCAAGAAGCCATGCCTATTTCAACCATCCAACATTCCAGATCAATGATTTACAATCCAAGAACATCAATATTGCACTGGGAACGGATAGCTTGGCATCGGTGACAGATGAAGATTCGCAGGATAGCTTGAGCCTTTTCGATGAGATGCGCAAATTACTGGAGGGAGAAAACGCAGTTAAACCGGAATCCATATTAAAAATGTCTACCGTCAATGGGGCCAAAGCTCTTGGTTTGCATTATGAAACTGGTAGCCTTGTAGCCGGCAAGCGCGCTGATTGGATCAGTTTACCATGGAACGGCAAAAAGGAATCCTTAGCAGAGCATGCCATAGGCAGTCTGGAGCCAGTTTCCTGTGTGTTTTTGGGAGGCAAAGAAATTTCCGGCTAATTCCATTGAATGCAGAAGAAGTATCTTGCGTCGAAAATTGAACTTTCGTGTTATCTTGGGCATTGACCATGGCCGTGGATGGGCTACGATGCCAAGAGCCCATTAATGACAGCATCATTATTTAGATTTTAAGTCTTATGGAAAACAATCAAAAGCAAACACAGGTCGGCGGTGAGGATTCCCGCCGAGATTTCATCAAGAAGGCTTCGACTGCCGCCGCGGTCGTTGCTTCTTCAAACATTGCCAAAACTCCGGTTTATGGTCAAAGCCAAGCTCCATCCACAGGAAGGGTCATTGGTGCTAACGAGCGAGTAAATATAGGTTACATTGGTGTTGGCGGACAAGGCCAAGCGCACGTTCGCAGCATGAAAGGCCACAAGGGCGACAGCAATCTAGCTCAGATTGCTGTCTGTGACATTTCTCAATCTCGCATGGACCAGGCGGAGGGCATCATTGGCGAAAAAGTAGGCCGCTACGTGGACCACCGCAAACTGCTTGAAGACAAGGATATCGATGCTGTTTGCATTGCTACCGTGGATCACTGGCACACTCCCTGTGCAGTTGATGCAATGAATTTGGGCAAGGATGTCTATGTGGAGAAACCCATGACCCGTTACCTGCATGAAGCATGGGAGATCCAGGACACCGTCAAACGCACGGGCCGTCTGGTTCAGGTGGGTTCACAAGGTTGTTCTGCAAGAAAATACCACAAAGCTGCGGAAGTCATCCAGTCGGGTATGATTGGACCTCTCGTCATGGGAACGACTTCCTACATGCGCAACAACCCAAAGGGTGAGTGGAATTACACCATCCGCGACTGGGCTACCCCGGACGACATGGATTGGAACCGCTGGATGGGTGGCGTGAACAAGAAGATCCCCTTCAACGCAGATCACTATTTCCGCTGGCGCAAGTATTACCCTTATTGTGCGGGTCTGCTGGGTGACCTTTTGCCTCACCTGCTGCATCCTTACATGCTGGCAACTGGAGCTCCTGAATACCCGGCTCGCGTTGTCAGCCTTGGAAACAAAGCACTTCGGACCGACAAAAATACTCCGGGCACCTACGAGCGTGATGTGGATGAGAACGTGCAGGCAATCATCGAATTCCCAAGCGGATTCAATCTGGTGGTTGCAAGCGCTACGGTCAATGAGTACAACATGACTGAAACCATACGTGGTCATCACGGCACCTTGCTGATGGGTGGTATCGGAGCCAACAAGATCGAGCTTCGTCCGGAACGTAAATTTTCTGATGAAGTTGATCCTGAAGTATTCGACAACCTGTTGCCAGGTGAAGCCATTTCTCACCACGAGAAGAACTGGATCGAATGTATCCGAACCCGCAAACAGCCTAACTGTGGCATCGATCTCGCAGTGAAAGTTCAAACGGTTATTTCTCTCGCTGAAATGTCTGATCGCTTGAGTATCATGTGCGTTTACGACGAGAAGAATCGCAAGATCACCACTGCCGACGGCAAAGAAGTCAAGCCGCTCACTTACGGAAGTTTGGATCTTTCTTAATCGAAATTAAATCCCATCTTTAGTGAAAGGGTTCCACCCCATCGGTGGAACCCTTTTTCATGCACCGATCTTTAACTTTATTTGAATCATCTAATGGTAACCGTACGCGCCGCACGCATGGCCATGGCCACTCGATTTGAAGTCGTTCTCAATGGTGAAAAGGAATCCTGGCTTCAATCCGTCGCAGAAGAGGTATTGGATGAAATCGAAAAACTGGAGGCAAAATTAAGCCTTTATAATCCTGCCAGTCAAATTGCACGAACAAACCATCAAGCAGCCGTTTCACCCGTCAAACTTGATCCATTGGTCTTCGGCCTCCTTCAGCGCTGCAAAACCTTATCAGAAAAAACCAACGGAGCATTCGATATTACGATGGGCCCCTTGATCAAATGCTGGGGATTCATGAAAGGCACTGGCGAATGCCCGTCAGAGGATGCCATTGCCAGAGCAATGAACCTGGTGGGAATGCAGCATGTGCACCTCGATCCAACGGATTATACCGTTCGTTTTGATCAAGAAGGGATCATGCTGGACCTGGGGGCGGTGGGCAAAGGCTACGCACTCGAAGTTGCCTCGGAAATACTTCTCGATTTTGAAATCAAAAGCGGAATCATCCACGGGGGAACAAGCACTATCAGCGCGATCGGCACCCCTCCTGAGGACGATGCCTGGCATATCGCCCTCATCAAGCCTGAAAGCGATCCAGCGTTCCCTTATTACGTGGAAGAAAAAAGCACACAAACAGAGTATCAATCACAGGATCTGCTGACAGTGGTCCCTCTGGTTGATCAAAGCCTTTCGGTTTCAGCGATCTGGGGTAAGTCATTCCAATCAAACAACCGCACTTTGGGTCACGTCATTGATGGCCGCACAGGACAACCGGCGCAGGGGCATTGGATAGCTGGGCTCGTTTGTGGGAACACAACCGATTCTGATGCCCTTTCAACGGCCATGCTTGTGGATGGATTCGAGGCCATCGACGCGATTCAATCCATCCACCCTCAAGCCCGATGGCTGTTGGTCAATCAGGGGCAATCTGAATCAGATTACGATGTCCACCTGAAGGGATTGACGCTCAAATCAGACGAGCTTCCTCATTCCAAAGCGTAGGTCGCAGCAAACTCATTTATCACGACCTTCCCACCATCCGCCACGGGGAACATAATCAGGTCTTAATACCGCAGCATGACCTCGCTCCAGAGCTGGAAGGGCTTTGGTGCGTGTTTGAATTTGCTGCTTGCGGTAAAGTTCTTTGTCATATTTGGGATTCAGGAAAGGCATCCTTGCATCCGTGTCCTGCAGCCATGCCACCAATTTTTGAAACATGGCCTGCACTTTGTCTTTGTGCTCGTTCGCCAAATCATGTTGCTCTCCTGTATCTTCAGAGAGTCGGTATAGTTCACATCGGCCATCCTCGTGATAATAAATCAACTTCCAATCCCCTTCCCTCATGATGGATGAAGGTTCGCCCCCCTGATTGCCGTAATGAGGATAATGCCAGAATAAAGGACGATCTGAAATCTCTCCTCCCTTGAGAACAGGAACAAGGCTAAGCCCGTCCACATGCTGTGTGGGACGCATGGGGAGCCCTGCCATTTCCATCAGGGTCGGGTAAAAATCGGTTCCAATCGCAGGAACATCCGTCATAGAATTCGCTTGAACGACTCCAGGCCATTTAATGAAGTAAGGCTCACGGATTCCACCTTCCCATTGACGTCCCTTGCCTCCACGAAAAGGTAGATTGGACGTGGCTTTGCCATCCCCGGCAGAAACACCACCGTTATCTGATGTAAAAACAACGATGGTGTTCTTATCCAATCCCAGACGATCCAATGTTTCCAGGACCAAACCTACAGCCAAGTCCATGGCCTCCACCATTCCGCCATAAACCGGATGGTCCTGTACCTGTCGCACGGGAGACGTGCGGTCAATGATGAATCGATGATTAGGTTTGCGTTCTTTCGAAGCTTTATCGCGATATTTAGCCCACAGAGCCTCGGTTGTTTCCAGTGGGGCATGGACCATATAAAAAGACAGATATGCGAGGAATGGACGATCCTTGTTTTCTTCAATAAATGTTGCCGTTTCTTGACCGAGCCTCAGAGGCAAGTATTCACCAGCTGGACCGGATTCCATTTTTGGATTCGTGTAGGGGGAGAAAAAACCACCTGGAGGCGAACCTCGATGATGTCCTCCCACATTGATATCAAAGCCATGATCTTCAGGAAAACTTCCTTCACCTCCCAAGTGCCATTTACCGGCAAAAAAGGTACGATAACCACCTTCTCGAAAGGCTTCAGCCAAGGTCGTCTCATCCAGTGAAAGCTGATGATGGTAGTGAGCGGGAAGCAGTTTGGTATTGCGCTTCCAGTCTGTCCCAGCGGCAGCTCCAATCCAATCCGTGATGGCCAATCGAGCAGGGTATTTACCCGTCATGATGCTTGCTCTGGATGGACTGCAAACCTGACAGGTCGCGTATCCCTGACGAAAACGCATACCCTCTCGACCGATACGGTCAATATTCGGAGTTTCGTAAAAAGTGCTTCCCTGAATGGATAGATCACGCCAACCTAAGTCGTCAGCGAGAATGAAAACTACATTCGGACGATCCGCTGCCTTGGTTTGTGTGACCATCATCAGGCCCCCTGCAACCATCATGGCACGAAGGAAATAATGAATTCGCATGCTCAAATTATACCTTGGATGAAGGAACGAAATCAACCATCGGTTTACCGATATACCTGAGTTCAATAAGCCCCATAAAGCGTGGTCACTGCTTGCCCCCCCTCGGTAAGGTGGTTATTCAGCGAGTGAAGGGCATCAGACCGACAAATCGTATGCTCCACCGTTGATGCAATCATCATTGAAGTACATGAGCCAAGCAGAACCAAGTGAACTAATGAAAAGAAAGCAATACGGCACTTACATCATACCTTCAATCCTCAGGACACTTTACCTTTTTAGCATGATCCTTGAAGGGCAAACCTTGGAGTTGTTTGCCGCAGAAAAAGATACCCTTATCCAGCAACTTGAAGCAGTGACGTTGGCAAACGTTCGAAGTTATCAGTTAAAAACGACGCAGGAAAGAAGCATGGATTGCCTGAAAGTGTTTCAACCACAGCAACATGATCAGAGGTCCATTTATTATGGTTTATTCCACAGTATGGAGAAAGGAGTATTTAACATACATCTGGCTGAATCAAATGATCTGCTCATATGGAAGGAAATAAAATTACTGGATGCACACGCATCCCAGCCTACCGTTTTCCCATGCAGAGAGGGTGGCTTTTTAATGGCTTATGAAAAGGATGCGCCCAGATCATGCTGGATCAGGTTGCGCTATTATGAAAACCTGACTCACCTGCTGGAGGGTAGATACACAAACGAAAATGATATCCCGAGATCACTTGCTCCCACCGCTGAAGGAACTCCCAGTTTCGAATCGGTGGTAATGGCAGCAAAGGGGATCAATCATTCGAAGATTCGCCTTCGCTTTCATTACTTCAAGCATGTTAGAGTTGATCAACTTGCCATGGGCACACTGACCGATTTCAAGCATTGGCAGGCCAAGCCTTCCGTATACGTCAATGAGGCATTGATCAAAAGCGGATGGAACGGCAATTTAGGAGACCGTGATCCGTTCACATGGAAAGACAAAACGTATATCCTTCAGGAAACCCAGAGAAATCGCAATGACTGGAGCTCCTGGAGAATCAATCTTTGCGATAAAGAAGGCATGCCGATCCGCACGCTTGCAATCAAGACTGATAAACATTCACGGGCATTTGCCAATCCTAATGCTACATGGGTCACGGACTCGAATAATCAACAGAAACTGGTCATCACATTGTTCCTGCCATCCGAAGGCAATGCTCCAGAGGAAGCAGGCACTTTGCTTTACGTGATCAATTCACCCTCAAAGCGTGAGTAACAAAAACATATCAACATGTCATCGTTCTTTTCGAAGGGCAGGCTGTGGAGGTCAAAAAAAGTGTAAGCTTCATGGATGACTTGAACCCAGACGCCACTCGATCAATTCCTTTGAATAAAAATACTAAGCGTGTAAAAAACGGTCATCAAAAGGAATATCAACCATTCAATGAATCCTTTAATGTGAGGTTTCCGGGGGGATGGTCTAATCTCGGACCGATATGTGAATTCTGTGATCTCTCTATGGGGTATCTAGCACATGCGTTCGACATCCAATCAATCGATTATCATTGCTGCGATCATTACAATGATAGTCAGCCTGTCTCTGTGGTTAGGTGGATTACCGGGTTGGTTGGCCTATCTGGCATCGATCAATATCGTATGCTTTGGGTTCTATGGAGAAGATAAGTGGCGTGCAATCAAGCAGGAATCGCGCGCACCTGAAGGAATGCTGCACCTCATGGCACTTGCAGGTGGGGTGTTAGGCGCAAGATTAGGACAAAAAGTTTTTCGTCACAAAACATTGAAAGGCTCTTTTCAACGAGCCTTTTGGTTCATTGTCTTCTTACAGTCAATGGCGGTCCTTGCATGATACTATTTAAAATACCAATAGTTATATCACCAAAAAACAGAGACCTGCACTTGTCTGAATGCCATGGGTTTGGTAAGCCTTTTGCCCTTTTCATATATTTAAAAAAATTCGATGAGTGGACCATTGACATATATTTGCAACCGGCGGCTGAGGGTGTTCCTTGCGATGATGTTGCTTGGGTTCTATGGGGGCGGACCGATAGTTGTTTTTTCTGATCAATCGAACGCTATAACGACAAGCTCAGCATCCACTGCTCAGGTCCGTACTGAACCAGAAGGAAAACCTTCACTGCGTGCCATTCGTGTGCAGAAAGGCCCAGAAATCGACGGTAGACTTGATGAGGCATTATGGAAGGAGGCTCCAGCTGCAGGCCCCCTGTGGCAATACGATCCCTTGCCTGGTGTTGAAATGTCTGAACGCACTGAATTTCGCATCGTTTATGACGACCAGAATATTTACATCGGGATTTGGTGTTTCGATTCCGAGCCTGACAAAATCAACGCGCGTGTGATGCAAAGGGACAACCGGTCCATTTTCAGCGATGATTATCTTTACATGGCCTTTGATACGTTTCATGACCATCGCAATGGCTACATCTTTGTCACCAATCCCAATGGAGCAAGATACGATCAAATCGTCAGCAATAACATTTTTCTCAATTCAAATTGGGACGGGGTCTGGCGTGCTGCTGGTTCAGTTGATAAGGAGGGATGGAAAGCCGAGCTTGCGATCCCCTTCAAATCTTTGAGCTTTGATCCGCGAAAAGACGTCTGGGGATTCAACATCAGTCGATCCATTTCCAGAAAAGTGGAAAGAGGACGTTGGACTGGAGCTAAACCACATTTGCACACCTTTCATGTCAGTCAAGCCGGGGACATCCTGGGACTCACGGGATTGAAACAGGGACTCGGTATCGAAATTTCCCCATACGCTCTGGCCCGAATGAGCCGCGCCGGGCAGGATACCGATATGACGGGTGATTTCGGCACTGATGCTCGATATCGAATCACACCCAAGCTAAGCGCCACTTTAAGCTACAATACGGATTTCGCAGAAACGGAAGTTGATCAACGGCAATTGAACTTTACGCGCTTCCCTCTCTTTTTCCCGGAGAGACGTGCCTTCTTTCTCGAGGACAGCGGAGTATTTGAATACGGAGGACTGCCAGTGACAGGTCGAAGTACCGGCCTGGGAAAGCCTGTCATTCCTTTTTTCACAAGACGCATAGGGCGCGATAATAACGGAGAAACCGTCCCTTTGCTGATTGCCGCTAAAATGGCTGGAAGGGCAGGAAAATATAGCATGGGCTTCACCGACGCCGTTTTGGAAGATCACAACGGCCTGGGCGTTCGGAATGTTTTCGCCGGTCGTGTGGCCCGGGATGTATGGGAACAATCGAGTGTCGGGGTGATCACCACCATGGGGGATCCGAATTCTGCCAACGACAATTTCCTGGTCGGACCAGATTTCAGGTATCGCACATCGGAATTCTTGAATGGAAAGACATTTGAAGCAAATGTCTTTGCGCTGAGCACCAACACAGATGGCCCCTCAGCGGACTCTGGATTTTCCTACGGAACTTCCCTGGCTTATCCAAATGATCTGTTTCGGGCCAACGCCCAGTTCATTGAGGTGTCAGATGCATTTGATCCTGCCTTGGGATTTGTCCAACGAAAAAATGTGAGAGGTTATTATACTTACGGCAGTTGGAACCCCCGCCCCACATCCGTCCCTTGGTTAAGGCAATACCACATTGCATACCGAACAGAACATTACACCGATCGATCCAACATACTTGAAACAGCCGAACATCGCATCACGCCCCTTTGGCTGGAATTAAATTCCGGGGACGAAATTTTTGTGAGCTACATCCGTGAGTTTGATGGCCCTGATAACGATTTTACTATCCTGAGAGATCTGACCATTCCAGCCGGGGATTATTGGTGGAACCAATATAGGATAGGCATTGATTTTGCCAGCCGCCGAAAAGTATCGGGAGAACTCAGCGCATCTTACGGTGATTTTTATTTTGGAGACCGCTGGCGCGTGGGAGCGGAGGCGACTTATTACCCATGGAAACGTTTGGGACTTAGCTTAGATTATGCCTACAACCACGTCAGTTTCCCCCTGGGAGTCGCCGATGCCCATATCGGCGCTGGCCGGGCGCTGATCAATTTTACAACTAACCTTGTATGGGCACACCTGGTGCAGTACGACAGCCTCTCGGAATCCGTGGGTTATAATAGTCGATTGATCTGGGAATACCGCCCCGGTTCAAAATTGTTCGCCGTTTTCAACCAGAATTATCTGGCTGAAAATTTAACCCTGACATTGCGTCAGACAGAGGTGACTTTGAAAGCAGGAGCGATTTTTCGATTCTGAACAGCACATATGATCTTCTTCCATTCTCTGGGAACTGAAACTGGATCATGGTTCGCCAGATAACACGGAAGCAACTCAAGCACCTCTTTCATCCCTCCATCTGAGTAACAGCAATACCGAAAGGCTTCTGCTCCGCGTCAAAACGTAGCAAAGGTTGAAACTCATCGCATGAAACAAAACCAACGCAGGCAATGTGTGGCCCAGAGAGAATGACGGCGAAAACTCAAGATTCAGCCTCTTCAACAGGCATTTCGAGCACGTTCCACGGAAGCCCACAAGCATTGAGGTCCGTCATGAATGGATCTGGATCCAATTGCTCCATGTTAAACACGCCTGGCTTTCGCCATTGCCCTGACAAAATCTGCTTGGCGCCAATCATGGCGGGCACTCCGGTCGTATAGGAAACAGCTTGCGATTTGACTTCCTCGTAGCATGCCTGATGGTCGCAGACATTGTAGATGAAAACGCGCCGGCGTTTTGCATCCTTTCTTCCCTCAACGAGGCAACCGATACATGTTTTCCCCTTTGTTCTAGGTCCCAAAGAAGCTGGGTCAGGAAGCAAGGCTTTCAAAAACTGGAGAGGAACAATTTGCTGCCCTTGAAATTCCACTGGTTTGATGCCGGTCATTCCCACATTTTCGAGTACACGCAGATGTGTCAGATAGGACTCGCCAAAGGTCATCCAAAACCGTATGCGCTTGAGCCCTTTCAAGTGCAGCGCAAGGGATTCTAATTCTTCGTGATACATCAAATAGGCTCGACGCACTCCTACCTCTGGAAAATCAAAATCGCGTTTAACCGACAACGGAGGCGTCTCCTTCCAGGCTCCTTCTTCCCAATAGCGTCCGATGGAAGTGACTTCTCGAATGTTGATCTCTGGATTGAAATTGGTAGCGAATGGATATCCATGGTCGCCAGCATTACAATCCAGAATATCCACTTGTTCAATTTCATCGAAAAGATGCTTTTGAGCGTAAGCACAGAAGACATTGGTCACTCCGGGATCAAAGCCGGATCCAAGCAAAGCCATGCGTCCTGCTTTTTTAAATTTCTCCTGATAAGCCCATTGCCACTTATATTCAAATCGCGCTTCATCGGGTGGCTCATAATTAGCTGTGTCCAGATAATCTACATCGGCCTCAAGGCATGCATCCATGATCGAAAGATCTTGGTAAGGCAATGCGACGTTGATGACAAGATCAGGGCGAAAGCGTTTGATCAAATTTACTGTCTGGCCGACTTCATCGGCATTGAGAGCAGCGGTCTGAATGGGGCAGTTTAGCTCTGAGGCAATTTGGTCACACTTTGATTGCGTACGACTTGCCAGACAAATATCACTGAAAACATCCGGTAGTTGAGCGCATTTATGCGCCACCACTCGCCCTACTCCACCTGCCCCGATGATCAAAACTCTACTCATGTCTCAGATTTCATACAACGAAAGCCCCTTTCATATCAATGATCTTAAACAGGAATGCGCTCATTCATTAAACCGGGCATTGTAAGCTGATTGACTATAAGCTAGAGTGCGTTCAGGTGAGTGTTCTCACGAATCCAAAAGGAACATGATTCGACTCAAGGATATAGCAAAAGCTGGAGGTGTGTCGGTGATGACAGTATCCAAAGTAATGAGGGATGCTCCCGATATTTCCGCGGCTACCAAGGGACGCATACGTCATCTGGCAGAAGAGATGGGCTATGTTCCAGACGTCACGGCCAGAGGGTTGCGTAATCGTAAAACCAGACTTCTTGGACTGGTCATTTCTGCTGCTACAAACCCCATTTATGCTCGCGTCATGATGGCCATTGAAGAACGAGCTTATCAAAGTGGCTACGATATCCTCTTTGCACATTCATTGAATAATCCAGAGCGGGAAGCAGCCTGCATCCGAAGGTTTCTCTCACGTCGAGTTGATGGATTGTTTATTTCGCCGGTATACCGATTTGAGGAAAATGCTCCAATTTATCAGGAGATCCTTAAACACAAAACTCCTTGCGTGATTCTGGGACACCGAGCTCCATTCTGTGAAAACTTTACCAACGTTGAGACCGACAGCCTTCAGGCATCCATGATGGCAACACAACACCTGATAGGACTCGGCCATCGTCGCATTGCTTTTTTCTCCGGCCCATTGGCAGCTCCCTGGGCCAAAGATCGATTGGAGGGATATCGCCTGGCATTACGGGAGGCCAGAATCCCCTGGGACGACCATTTGGTTTTCCAGGCAGGGGGAACGGTGAAAGAAGGAGCCCAGACGGCGGCACAAATGCTATCGGAACAAACAAACGCAACGGCATTGCAGGCGGTTAATGATCTGGTAGCCATAGGCGCAGCCGGCCATTTGATGGATCAAGGTGTCCGCATTCCAGAGGATATTTCTGTGGTTGGGTTTGGTAACATTCTGACCAGTGAACATTTCAGGGTCCCCCTGACCACCGTCCGTCAGCCAAAGCTGAGGCAAGGTGAGGTTGCCATGGACCTGATGGAAGGATTACTCCAAAACAAGACTATGGAATCAAAAGTGATTCCAGCGGAAATCGTCATAAGATCGAGCACGAACAAACTCGATTGTGAGGGATGAGATTAAGATCCGGTCTAAAAACAATAAATGCCCATACAGCGGCAAGATTGGGATAGTTGAGCTCATTTCAGGCGCGAGCCAAGTCAATCATGGCACTCCGTTAAAAGATTGCTGGGGTGGCTGGTTTGTTACGGGACAACATGGCAACCAATTACATCGAGGTAACTTGTTTGGCAAAGCAGCTTATGAAAGACAGAAAGAATTATCCAACTATCTCGGTAATCTGAGGGAACTAAAGCAGCTTTTCAATCTATCGCCTTACCCAAGAGCAACAAGTGATATAGCTGCCTTAATGCTACTGAAACATCAGGGGCACATGCATAATTTCATCACACGCATGCACTATGAAACAAAGCTCATGTTGAGCACTTACGGTCACCTTCGTTATCTCAAACATAAAATCGACGCCTTTTTGAGATACATGCTTTTTATTGATGAAGCACCTTTAAAGCATGCCATTCATTCCTCGTCCAGTTGTGAGAAAGCCTTCAGGAACATGGGGCCGGAGGATTCTCATGAGCGTTCCTTGAGGGATTTTAGTCTTGAAACAAGACTCTTCGAATCCCCTTGCAACTACCTCATCTACAGTGAGTCCTTTCAGTCCATGCCAGAAAAGCTAAAGCCTAAAATTTATAACAATCTCTGGAAAATACTGACAGGCGAAAACAATCAGCCTGAATTTTCGAAATTGTCGATTGCTTCACGAAAAACAATCCACAGCATACTCAAAGAAACACTTCCAGAGCTCCCCGAATATTGGTAGTTTTCCAAGTTTACTATCATGGAAGAAACACTCCCTAGCCTCGATTGCAAAATAGAGCACATCTTTATTTCAGAAGGTCATAATTATATCGGTCACCACGGCAAACCACCTGGCTGCAACAAGATCATTGAAGTGAAAAAAATTGAATGCGTTGCAGGCAGGGGATTAGCCGGGGATCGTTTTTTTGACCACAAGGAAAACTACAAAGGGCAAATCACATTTTTTGAAATGGAGATCTATGAAAAACTTTGCAATGAGCTCAATGAATCAGGAAAAGTCCCGTCCGATTTCCGTCGCAACGTCCTGACGCGGGGTGCTGATCTGAATCAGTGGATCGGAAAACAATTCAGTTTGCAAGGCATCAAGTTTGAAGGTGTGGAGGAATGCCGGCCCTGCTATTGGATGAATCAAAGTTTTGGCCCCGGAGCTGAGCTCGCCCTAAGAAATCAAGGCGGCCTACGAGCCCGCATCCTGAGCACTGGATCACTGCGAGTCACTCTGTAGGGTTCAACAATAACGCATACATGAGCTTGGCTGCTATCTTGAATTGCACGTCAGCTCTGCTCCCTTATTCCCCGGGCATGGAAGGGAAACCTTGCAAACACGAAACCCCAGACACTGCAGCAGTCCTGTGAGTCCAATCCATGATAATTGTAACATGTATTGGCAATCTGAAAACCATCTCAGATGGAAGGCTGAGACAACAATGATCCCTGCAAACAGACCAAAACAGCTTTAAAACAACATGCTTATTTTTTGTGCTGTGTGGTTTTGGACGGGTCGCATGCCTCCCTCCATAGTTGAAGCAACCCGAAGCCAATTGAAAAAGATAAACTGACTCATTGCATTACAGTTGTTTACAAAACCGTAATTAATACCAGAACAAAGCTTAAGTGTTTTAAGAAATCACCAACTCAGCATGCGATGCTAAACAAAACGGAAAAAAATCAAAAAAAACTTAAGTTCAAACTGTAACAGTCCGATCGTTTAACAGGGGATGAAACAGAGATACATCTTTGAACAAGCGATAAATTTTAACAGCTAAAGATAAAAAGCACTGTGACTGAGCAAGCAGGACCTCTACCTTTGTTGATTTTAGCCAGTATTTTTCTGGCAGTCTGGAACATGGACCCCTTTTTCATTGAAGAGGGAGATGCCACCACCAGGAGAGAGGAACCGGTGAACGCAAAGTATTCAACGATGCAATCTGATCAAAAAACACGAGAAAAAAGTGACTCGAGCTATGTTCTGCCGCCCTCAACAGCTATAAAGACAGGTAATACGAATCAATTTCAAAGGAAAGAGCAACCGGTATCTTCTTTTTGAAGAAGGAAAAAAACTGAAGAAACTTGGCCTATTCCTTAATGTTACGTTTGGCAGGATCGGGCTTTTCCCTGTAGTAAACCGCTACATGGCCCACCCGAGTGACCAAATGACTTTGAGTCTGCTCAGCAATTTTAGGCGCTAACTCCTTCTTTTCCTCTTTAAACTCGACGAACCGCACTTTCACAAGTTCATCTCGCTTCAGTGCATCGTCAACTTCCTTCAAGAATCCGTCAGTTAAACCGTTTTTCCCTACCTTGATTGAAGCGTCCAGACGCTGAGCAATGGCTTTGAGCTTGCGCGTTTGAGCGGATGTTAATGCATCACTCATGGCTTTTCAAAAACATCAACTCTTGCTGGGGGAAAGTTCATCCAAACAACGCGGGTGCTGCGGCGATGAAAAGCGGACAAAGCGGGATTTGGGCTCTTGCGTATGTCGTAGGTAAATTGAATGAATCGACCTCCGGATGGAAGAATTGACTGAGCTTCAGCAAGAATGGATTTAACCACCGGGGTAGGAAGTGACCTCAATGGAAGGCCAGAGACAATGCAAGCCACCGATGAGCTTTGGATGCCATGATCATCTTCAAGAAGCTTCTTGAGTCTGGAGGCATCTCCCTGAATGACTTTGACCCAAGGAAATCGGTTACGCAGGTGGCTGGACATAGCCTCTGATCGCTCGATAGTAACCAACTGCTTGCCATCGATTCCGCTTTTGAGCAGCTGCGTCGTGATAGCCCCTGTTCCTGCTCCAAGCTCAACAACATGCTGACCTTCTTTGAGAACGGGAACTTGCATGGCCATGCGCATCCCCAAAATGGGGCCGCTTGGAGCAGCAGCACCAACAGGTGCCGGATTGGCAATGATTTCCTTAAAAAAAAGACCGATCGAAGCCAGTCCGGATGTGGGCGTATCCATCATCTTGCAATTTATTAATATTCAATCTCCCTCTCGATGAAAGTCTCTCTCGGCTACGAGCCTTGCGAAGGAATGCCAATGCTAACATCCCCGGACAGGGGTGTCAAAAAACTTCGGAATCTCGGATTGCCTCCAAGGCGCTGATTCATGCAGATTAACAGGAGTCATGTTGAAACGCCTTAGCCGTCATCCGTTGAGATTTACAGGGAAATTCATTCACCTATTCACCACGTTGACATGCGCTGGACTGGATGCCGCTCAGTTAAATTTCAGAAAAAAACTCACTTTACGGCAAAAAAACCAGTGGCAATCAAAATGGAGTCAAAACATTCTCATGGCATTGGGGATTCAAGTCCGTTTTGAGGGCTCCCCTCCCAGCAAAGGGATGCTGGTGGCGAATCATCTTAGCTACGTGGATATCATGGCAATCAGCCATGTGGTCCCCGCCACATTCCTGAGCAAAGCCGAAGTACGCAAATGGCCTTTGATTGGTTTTTTGACACAATTCGCAGGCACTCTTTTCATACGCAGAGAGCGAAAAAGTGATTTGCACGCCTTGACGGAGACCTTCTCGAGAGTGTGGAAGGAAGATTCCATGATTGTCATGTTTCCTGAGGGGACCAGTTCAAATGGCGATTCCATTCTACCGTTTAAATCTTCCCTACTGAAACCAGCATGCGATGAAAGCCAGCCGGTCACACCCGCTTTGGTGAAATACGAGTGTGTAGGCGGTTCTCTGGAAGAAGACGTCTATTTCTGGAAAGACATGACATTTACTCCTCACTTGATGCGGCTCCTGAGTGTTCAATCCGTGAGGGCAACGGTTACTTTTGGCCAACCACAGTTACCACCTCACACAAATCGCAAACAACTGACCCAATCCCTTTGGCTGGATGTGCAGAAGATGCATGCAGCAGCACACAAGCATTAAAATTTAATTCAAAATCGCCGCCTCATTGATCACAAAAGAATGAAAAGCACGATGGAATTATTGTTTTCTGGCCACCACAAATCCATTGAACATGCCGTATTTCCAGATGGACAGGTTCAGGCAAAAGTCAAGCAGAGGGTGAACCAGACGGTCGGTGCATGCCACTGATTCGATCAAGCAACCCCCATGACGGAGAAATGCAGAGATCTCCATGGGATTGGTTGCGATGATCGCATCGTCATCTGGCGTGAATGGGGCTTTGACGATGGGTTCCATACGGTCGAATCGCCAATGATTGAATGGGCCTTTCAGAACTTTTCTTTTTTGCAGAAGCCGACAACAGTTATTCCATTTGTTTCCAATCCCACGCATACGAGGGTGATAGTCCCGGAAGCCGATTACACGAAAAAAATTAGGGCTTGAAACCACTATTTTACCACCAGGACGTGTGACACGTATGAGTTCTTCCAGAAACCGCTCGGGTTCTTCGACGTGCTCAAGCACGTTAAAGGCCCCCACCACTCCAAATCTGGAATCTGGATACGGAAGAACTTTGCCGTCATAAAGTTGACAAAGGTCGGAGTACTTTTGTGCCTGCTCAATATTGGGGAGCGAGACATCGACTCCATGTCCTTTGACACCCTTTTGTAGGAGAGAACCCACGACCTGCCCCACTCCACACCCTACGTCAAGCACGGAATCGCCCAGACTATCGGGCACCAGATTATCGATATATTTTTGATAAAAAGAAACATCCCAGCTTGCCAGGAATTCGGCATACTCCTGATTGTTATGATAAGATTCCTGATGTCCCATGATTAATTGTATGATCGATGCTTCTAATGCCGAAAGCAACAAAAGTGAGAATGTCTCATGTCCGAGGAGCAATGCCCCAACAAATCCACCATTTGCTAGTTTCCAGCATCCATTTCCTTTTCATCTTCCGCAAGACGTTTTTGCTCTGCCTTTTCCTGCAATGTCTCATTGAAGGACTGAAACTCGGTCTGGGCTGCAAGAAAACCATTCAGTGCACTGGTAAGGTTTTCCTGATCGGAATCCGTAAGCGCGACTTCTTTTTGCAGAGAAAGTTTTTGCATCTCAATCAATGGACCAATGGTTTGCTGCAGATTGCGTGAACCATCAGAAAAGATCTTTTGCTCATCTTTTTGCAGCGCTATTTGGCGGTTCAAGTCCGCGATCAGCGCGGACAATTACTTGGATTTTTGCGACAGCGCAGCGTCACCATAGTTGGCTTGAATGGCTGCGCGATCAGGCTCATCAATACTTTCAATGTCTCGCAGAAAGAAACCTTCGAGCAAATAAACTAAAACACCAAAAACCACTGCCAGGACCCAGATGATTGCTCGATTCGACCAAGGTCCTTTGGGTTGGGTATTGCCTTTTTGACTCATTTTCTATTTTTTCATGGAATGATCTCAATATCGATTCATGAACAGGGTGACTCCTGCCCTGATCTGATGATGGTTCAAAATTCAGGAAACAGTGAAGGATTAATTCTCAGTGTTGACTTTGGTCCCGCTTGACGCCATGAGAGGCGACGTAATCTTCAATGTATAAGACGTTGTCCCCCGCGTGCTGGATCACTTTCAATAAATTATCCATCGTGGCCAGTTCCTCCAATTGTTCATTGATGAACCACGATAGTTGATTCTGAGAAATAAAATCAGACTCATCAACAGCCAACTTCATCATGTCATTGATATCCCGCGTAACCTCGCGCTCCCAGTCCAATGCCAGTGAAATGGCCGACTTGATGTCAGGGAATTCATTCTGAGGGCCGGCAACAGGAGGAATAGCGACCTGACCACCAGCATCAACGAGGTATTTTACAAACCGCATGGCATGATCACGCTCCTCATCGGCTTGTCGGTAAAAGAAGTCCGATAGCTGGGTCAGTCCTTCCCCATCAAAATAAGTCGCCATGGATATATACTGAAGTGAAGCCGCAAATTCTCGACCAATCTGCCTGTTGATTGCTTCATTCATCGATCCACTAATGATGTTACCTTCATTTTTCATATCGTGTTTTTGGAGGACAACCATAGAGCACTTGCTGGGCAAAACAAGGAAGCAAGTCTAATGGGGTTTGAATTCAGAAAAGAGAGGCAGATACACACGCCCGAGTTATACGCCGGTGGTTAGGCCCCTGCCGGGTAGCCCTCACAATGGCAGCGGAAGCACCAATGATCGGCAAGCAGCAATCTGGCGACGAACAGATCGCTCAGGAATATCAAGTATTTCTGCGATTTCCACTTCCCCCATTCCCATGAGAAGACTTAATCTGACCAGATCAGAGCTCCACGGGTTCCGCTGGCAGTAGGTTTCAACGGCGTTGATTATCTCAAGGTTGTCTTCCGGCAAGCAGGCAAAGCAGATGAAAATGGAGGGTTTCCGTTCCTCAAGCTCCTTGCATATCTCGATCATGGCAAGCGAAGCTTCGGAGTAGTAATTCCGTCGTATAGACCACAACTCAGGATACGCTACCACAGAGGAGAAAAAAAGTTGATGCACGAATGATACCGCATTCAATCGACGACTGGAGGAAGATGAACTGTTTGCTGTCTGCCAGACCAGCGAGCGAAGTTCCCGGTGCGTCCAGGATGGGAATGTCTGGTTGCTTTGAGCCCAAGGTGACTGCATATCAGGTTGTCCCATGGATCAAACTTCCAGGGCAGTGATAGCATATGCCAAATTCAGTTATTTGAAAAGCTCATCTTTGGAGGGGGCTACTTGCCTTTCCAGGCAGACTTTACCACCGCGGCCGCGTAATCGCGGTTGAGACGAGAAATGAAGTCCAACGAAATTTCTTTAGGACAGACAGCTTCGCATGCTCCAGTGACGGTGCAATTTCCAAATCCAGCTTCGTCCATGGATTGAACCATCGAGAGGACGCGCTGGTCTTTCTCAGGTTGACCCTGGGGGAGGGTACCAAGATGGGAAACTTTGGCAGAAACAAAAAGCATGGCAGATGCGTTCTTACAAGCTGCCACACAAGCTCCACAGCCAATGCAAGCTGCAGCGTCCATGGCCGTGTCGGCGTTTTCCTTGGAAACAGGAATCGCGTTGGCGTCCGGATTACCGCCTGTACTGGCAGAAACGTAGCCGCCAGATTGAATCACCTTGTCAAATGCTTGGCGGTTTACAATCAGGTCGCGTATCACGGGAAATGGTCGAGCCCGCCATGGCTCGATGGTTATCGATTCCCCGTCCTGAAAATGACGCATGTGGAGTTGGCAGGCTGTTGTTGCTTTCTGCCCACCGTGAGGTGTTCCATTGATCACCAGCGAACATGTGCCGCAAATTCCCTCTCTACAATCAGAGTCGAATGCGATTGGGGAGTCGCCCTTGGATGTTAGGCCCTCGTTGACAACATCCAGCATCTCAAGAAAAGACATGTCTGGACTGACATCATTTGCCTGATAAGTGACAAACTCACCAGCATCGTCGGCGTTTTTCTGTCGCCAAATTTTTAAAGTAAGATTCATTACTTATAGCTCCTCTGGGTCATTTTGACCTCTTCATATTTCAATGGCTCTTTGTGCAGAATGGGTGGTTTTTTATCTCCTTGGTATTCCCAACCAGCAACATAGGAGAAATCTTTATCGTTTCTAAGCGCTTCACCGTCTGCTGTTTGATATTCAGTCCTGAAATGACCTCCACAAGATTCATCACGGTTGTGCGCATCGCGACAGAGCAACTCGCCAAATTCCATGAAATCTGACACTCGTGAAGCCTGTTCCAGGGCCACGTTCAGTTCGTTGGCACTGCCGGGAACACTGACATTTTGCCAGAATTCTTCTCTTAATTTAGGAATGCGCTGTATTGCATCGGCAAGACCTTCTTTGTCGCGCGCCATGCCGCATTTTTCCCAAACGAGACGACCGAGCTCCCAGTGCATGGAACGTATGGAACGATTACCTTTGATGGAGAGTAGCTGATTGATTTTTGTATTAACTTCATCTTCGGCGCTTTTGAAAGCAGCATGGGAAGTGGAAGGTTTGAACTGATCATGGGAAGCAAAGTAGTGGCCGATTGTGTAGGGAATTACAAAATACCCATCAGCAAGACCTTGCATTAGCGCACTGGCTCCGAGACGATTCGCTCCGTGATCTGAAAAGTTGGCCTCTCCAAGAACGAATAGGCCCGGAATAGAACTCATTAGGTTATAATCAACCCACAATCCGCCCATGGTATAGTGCGGAGCAGGGAAAATACGCATGGGCTGTTTGTAAGCGTTTTCCCCCGTTATCCGCTCGTACATACTGAATAAATTACCGTAGCGCTCTTGAACCGAATGTTCACCAAGACGATTGATGGAATCCTCGAAGTCAAGAAAGACTCCCAGTCCGCCAGGACCAACGCCCCGGCCCTCATCGCAGACCTCCTTGGCAGCTCGAGATGCAATGTCGCGTGGGGCAAGATTGCCGAAACTGGGGTATTTGCGTTCCAGGAAGTAGTCACGCTCCGTCTCGGGGATGTCGCAGGATTTGCGTGCGTCTCCCGGTTTTTTGGGAACCCAAACACGCCCATCATTGCGCAGTGATTCGGACATCAAGGTGAGTTTGGATTGGTGCTCACCGCTCACCGGAATGCATGTGGGGTGAATCTGCGTGTAGCAGGGGTTTGCAAAAGCGGCACCACGCTTGTAGGCTCGGTAGGTGGCAGTGACATTGCAACCCACCGCATTGGTGGAAAGATAAAAGACCGGGCAATAGCCGCCGGTTGCCAAAATCACCGCATCTCCTGAGTGAGATGAGATTTCTCCAGAAACCAAGTTGCGCACCACGACTCCCTTGGCATGCCCATCAACCAGAACAAGGTCCTGCATTTCCGTTCTGGAAAACATTTGGACATTGCCGAGACCAATCTGCCGACTTAAAGCCTGATAGGCTCCAAGCAGAAGTTGCTGACCTGTCTGCCCTCGAGCATAGAATGTTCTTGAAACCTGAGCTCCACCAAAAGACCTGTTCGATAGGTAACCACTATATTCCCTTGCGAAAGGAACGCCCTGAGCCACACATTGGTCGATGATCTGGCGACTTACCTCAGCCAGACGATGGACGTTGGCTTCCCGAGCTCTGAAATCGCCGCCTTTGATTGTGTCGTAGAAAAGTCGATGAACACTGTCGCCATCGTTTTGGTAGTTCTTAGCCGCATTGATACCGCCTTGAGCAGCGATACTGTGAGCGCGTCTGGGACTGTCCTGATAGCAAAAACATTTAACCTTGTAGCCAAGCTCGGCCAAGGTGGCAGCAGCGGAAGCACCAGCCAAGCCAGACCCAACAACAAGAACTTCAAATTTTCTTTTGTTGGCAGGATTGACCAACTTCATGTCGAATTTGTGACGTTCCCATTTACTGGCTAGTGGCCCCGAGGGTATGTTAGAGTTCAGATTCATTATTTCAAAACCTCCTTACCAAAGCCGAGAAGAACGGCAAGTGGAATAGAGGTGTTACCTATGAAAATAATCCATGCCGTGGCAGAAGCGATTCCGTTGAATAAACTGCGAAACTGCCCTGTGCTCAGTCCCAGTGACTGGAACAAGCTTTTGACTCCGTGGCTTAAGTGAATGCAAAGCAGACAATTGGCAATAAGATAGAAAATGGCGGAAAACGGGTTGGAAAAGCCGAGAACGACCATTTTGAAGATGTCATGACGCCCTTTGTCGTCATGACCGGTGTAGTCCGGCGCGATCGTAAAATCAAAAAGATGATAGACGATGAAGGCAAAAACGATCAAACCGCTCCAAATCATCGTCCGGGAGGCAAATGATGTCCCCATGCGCTTGGCTTGGGCATAGCGATCAGGACGGGCTGCACGATTTTCACGAACAAGTTTGACTGCTGCCCAGATGTGAAGCCCTACGCAGGCCAGGAGCCCAATGCGAGCTGCCCACAACAATTTAGGCATGGATTTCAAGAAAGCTCCGTAAGCATTCAGCTTATCCTGTCCTAGAAAAATCTGTAAATTCCCGACCATGTGTCCAATCACGAATCCAAACAGAGCAAGGCCCGTCAGTCCCATGATATATTTTTTCCCCAATGAGGAATGAAAAATGGCTTTGAAAATGTTCATTGTTATAACGCGCTCTGCTAGTGATGATTTGTTACACCTGTGAGACTACCGGCGAATGGCAACTACCGTTATAAGTATTTATAAGGTTAACTGCTTAAAGTCAATGAAAGCAGAAAAATATTAGAAAACCTAATAATGAATATTAACTCAGCTCCGAAAATAATCAAATCCAGGCTTCCGTGATTCTGGGACTTAATTCGGTGAGTCGGTCGATCACTTCAGTTCCAGATTGAGCATTCCTATCCAGCAGCAAGGAATGCAGTCCTGCATTCCGAGCCCCTTTTAAATCTTCATCTGCTTGATCTCCTACATGAAGCATCCTTTCCGGAGGCAAACCAAACTTCCCGATAGTATGCTCAAAAATAACAGGTGAAGGCTTGGTGAATCCAATATCGCAGGATACGCAGACAAAATCGAAAAAGCCATCCAGCTTCAATCGTCTCAGCAGCGGCTTGAGGCGGTTATCCCAATTGGAAACGATCCCCAGACGAAACCCACGACTTGCCAGATCATCCAGAGCAGGCATGACATCGTCAAATATCCGCCAAACATCCGGATCTTCAAAACGCCGATATAATTTCGGAAAAAGCTCGATGCATGCTTCACGAGAGACCATGCCCTCGAAACTTTCGATCACGATATTCTGCCAATGTTCAGGGCTGTAGTGAAAATCTACTTTGGCTTTCCAGGCAGCCTCGAATTGATGGTTCAATCGCTCAACATCCAGGATTTTCCATCCCGAACCTTCAGCAACTTCCGCATACACATGGCCGATGGAAGGCCAGGGCTCCATCAAGGTCCCCCCCACGTCAAAGAGCACCGCTTCCAAAGCAAAAGGGGCAAGGCTTTCTGAATGATTATTGGTCAAATCCATAGATGCTCAATCCGACAAGATAGGTAAGATCGTTGAGACAGTGGGAGTGCTATCTAATCAACCCCGCGAGTGCAAGCGAAATTGACGGGAACCAAGGCACAATCCAAGAAGACTTTTCATATCTTATCCAGAAATTGATCAAAACCTGCCATTTTTTGGTGAGCTTCACACTCATCCGCAGCATGACCATGGGCCCAAACTCCATAAGACAAGGTGGACAGCGGATCACTCGCCATGTTTTGCTGCGCCAGTAAGCCTCCCAGATATCCCGCAAGTATATCACCCGATCCCCCCTGAGCCAGAGAGGGGTTTCCACTTGGGTTAACATACAAACGGCTTGTCGAATTTCCAACGAGCGTTTGATGGCCTTTCAAAACAACATAACAATTACCAAACTTTTCTGACAATTGCCGCAGCGATCGAGGGCGATCTGCTTGAACTTCAGACGCCTTGACCCCTAGCAAACGTGCGGCTTCGCCTGGATGTGGCGTGATCACTCGCAGCGCCTCGGTAACATGTCTGCCAGAGGGGATCCAATCCAAAGCAGTAGCGTCGACGATGACCGGAGCAGAAAGGGATTCCCAAGTTTCAACCACCTGTGCCCGCAGCTCTTGAGGTAACGCCTTGGACGCAAGCCCGGGGCCAATCACGACGGATGTCGCCTTGGCTGGAATCAAAAACAGTTTTTTAACCGGATGAACCATGACATTTTGCAGTTGAGCAGCAACCGGACCATAAACAGCCTCATGAGTCGCCAGCTCAACCAAACCGGGCCGCGCCTGCGTAGCTCCACGCGCAGCCAGAACCGCGGCACCATGATAACCGGAACTTCCCGCAAAGAGCATCACATAGCCATGTGTTCCCTTGTTTGACTCCAGAGATCTTCCTGATTGAAAGCCGGCGAAATCTGAGGCTTCTCCGTAAAATAATGGACTGGAAACATCTTCGAGCCTGAGGAGCCCTACATCACTCAGCACTTCAAGACGCCCGACAAATTGGCTCGCATCTGGCTTGAGTAACCCGGTTTTAACAGCACCAACGGTCCACGTCTGGTCAGCCTTAATCGCAATACCCAGGGGTTTTCCATCATCGACATGCAGCCCGGAAGGGATATCGATGGCGACCGTCGGTGAATTGCATACATTCACTAGTCCCACGATACTTTCCCAGGCTCCCGTCAAAGGGCGATTCAATCCAATACCAAATAATCCTTCGACGACAAGTGATGGTGCCCGTGCAAGTGCGCTTTCAAGATATGGCAATTGAGAGATGGGATCCCGGAAATTAATCAAGGTGATTTCACGCTCCAGAATCCATCTGCAAGCAGCACGCACATCGTCACCGTTATGCCCCATACCAGCCAGCAAGAGAACGGAATCTCCGGGAATGGTGGCTTCCATGATCCGTTCACCAATTTGCTGACCAACACGGGCAATCACTTCCTCTTCCAGAATGCCTTCAGCCCAGGAGTCGGCTTCCCAGGAGCGCATGGATTCAAGTGTCAGGACAGGTATTGCCATGAATGAATTGGGGATGTTGAGTCAAGACAAGTCCCAGCCCTCTCGATAAGTTCGCTTCAGGTAACGCTGATCGTCCTCCAGATTGGACATTCTCATCTCAGCGTGATTCCAGTCAATGCGCTGTCCCAATCGATAAGCCACGTTTCCAAGATGGTTGGCTTCTGTCAATGGTCCCGCATATGCAAAATGGCAGGTGGTCGGAGCACCCGTTTTACAGGCGTGAATCCATTCCTTATGATGACCAATCGATTTGGGAATCCACGGTGCAGGTCTTTGAAAATTCGCAAAACGCCCCTCCGGCAGCAGGGCGTGCTTGCCGTAATCCGACAGCAGCATCCCTTCGTCGCCAACAAATAAAACTCCACTGTTCCACTGAGGTATTTCGCCACGCTTCCAGACATCTGGTTTGTGTGTTCCCTGATGCCAGGTTAATTTAAGTGCAGCACGATCTCCTCTGGCCGGGTAGTTATACTCGGCAGCCATCGAGGCTGGTGCAATCTCCGCATGGGGAGGCGGCCCCCATGCTCGCACCGATGTTGGGGCATCAAGGTTCAATGCCCAAAATGGCAAGTCATTCCAATGACTTCCCAGATCTGACATGGTGCCGTTGCCAAAATCCCACCATCGATACCACTTGGGTCCCGGAAAATAAATATCATGATAAGGACGCCATGGCGCTGGACCTAACCATAAATCCCAGTCCACATGATCAGGAGCGGGCTTTCTACCCGCAGGACGCGCGTGACTCCACACCAGATCTCGATGAGCCTCTGCTTCGCTCTTACCCTGCCACCCCCATGCTCGAGACACCCAGACATGAACCTCAGATACCTGACCAATTGCACCACTTTGAATAAGTTCGACAACCCGACGGTAATTATCGCCTGCATGAATTTGTGTCCCCATCTGCGTAGCTACACCCGCTTTGGCAGCAGCTTCGGTGATGATTCGAGCTTCATGGACATCACGCGTCAGCGGTTTTTCACAATACACATGCTTGCGACGTTTCAACGCAGGCAACGTTGCAAACGCATGCGTGTGTTCTGTGGTGCTGACGACTACTGCATCGTAATCCTGATCATCCGCATAGAACTCTCGAAAGTCTTTGTAGGTCTTGGCACTGGGGTGTTTCTTTTTGGCGACATCCAAATGGTGCTGATTCACGTCACAAAGGGCCACGATGTTTTCACCTCCCATTTGCCCCATGTTATGACCACCACGCCCCCCTACTCCAATCACAGCAATATTGAGTTTACTATTGGGAGAGGAAGAGGATACCACTGCCGGGAACCCTACGGCTCCCAGAGCCATGGTGCTCAGGTTACACTTTAGAAACTGACGTCGGTTCATTTCCTTTTTTCGGATAGGCTTGCCGCGGTTCATGAAAGGATCCTCGCATGAAATGATGCTAGAGACAATCAAGGAATCCGCTACTTGTTAGGACATGAATGGATGCACTCTGCATGGATATCGAGGTCAATACTGGGCGACCGATGCATGTTCAGGCCAACTTCAAATGATGATTGAGGTCTACTCAAGCCCAATGTTGATTATCGGTTTTTATCCCGAATATCTCGACAGATACCACGCTGGGATGACTGGATAAATGTCAGCACCTGTTGACATGGGGCTGATGAAAACAATTCCATCCCCTGGATCACAGCTTCGCTCAATCTCAATTTTTCCGAGTACAGGTGGTGGTAAAGTTTTTTTAATTCCGTTCGCTCAGCTGGGTTGAAACCTGCACGTCGCAATCCCACGGTATTCAGACCACAAACGGTGTTGTTCGCCATCGACATCATGAAAGGAGGAAGATCTTTACTGATACCGGCGCCACCTTGCATCATGGCAAGCGTCCCAATCCGCGCAAACTGATGCACCATGCAGTTACCCGAGATAAAGACACGATCCTCAATGGTGACGTGACCGGCAATCAACGCTCCATTGACAATCACATTATGGCTTCCGACATGGCAATTATGACCAAGGTGAGAGTTTGCCATGAAAAAATTCCCCTCCCCAATAGTCGTGTCTTCATCGGCAGAATTCGATCGATGCACGGTGACATGTTCCCTGAAAATATTGTGATCCCCAATGCGAAGATGTGTAGGTTCGTTCGGATATTTCATATCCTGAGGGGCATCTCCAATAACTGCCCCTGCGTGAAACTGGCATCCCTCCCCTACAGTCAATTGCCCAGTTAAATGCACATGTGGACCTACAATGCAGTCGGAAGCAAGCCGCACCCCTTCATCAATCACAGCAAAAGGTCCGACATCCACTCGGATGTCGATTTCAGCCTTTGGGTGAATAATCGCGGTCGCATGAATCGGCATGGACCCAACTTAAAAACCCGTGTGATTGGGAACAAGTTTATAGGTGAATTAAATCAATCAAGCGACTCCTTGAAGCACGGTAATCTGAAGCACGCAAGACGGAAGAAAGCCTATTACACTTGATCATTTATTGATAAAAATAACCCAACTCGCGCAAGGAAATGAAATCCCTGGAACGTCCTTCGCTTGCCTGTCCCATGATGATGTGATCCAGAACCTCTATCTTTAATATCTTGCCCGCACGCATTAAATCACGTGTCACCCTGATATCCGCCTCGGAAGGATTGGGATCTCCAGAAGGGTGATTATGTGTCAGCACCAATGCGGAAGCCCGGTGCTCCACGGCAGCACGAAAAACCTCCCGTGGATGGATAAGTACAGAGTCCAGCGTCCCTTGAGTGATGTTAACGATGCGTATCAATTTCCGTCTCGTATTCAGCAAGACAACTTGAAAATGCTCCACATCACGCATGCGGGCATCCTCCCTCAGAACATCTGCAATCCGATCCGGGGTATCCAGCAGGGGGGACTCCATCTGAATCTCGCGAGCCATTCTTTGTGCCAGGGTAAAAGCCGCCTTCAAGCTCACGGATTTGTCAGGGCCCACTCCAGGCACCTTTCGCAACTCTTCAAGACTCGCCTTGGCCAAACGTTGCAAGGAACCAAATTGCCTCATTAATTGTTCGGACAAATGGATAGCAGAGCTACCTCGTAAGCCGGTCCTCAGCAAAATGGCAAGCAAATCAGTATTATCCAACGATTCAGCTCCGATTTGCATGAGGCGCTCACGCGGTCTTTCCCTCAGAGGCAGATCTTTGATACGCACGTTTCGACTCATCATAAAAGGACTTCATTCCAAACCATAAATAGAAATAGAACAAACATGGTTTCATAATATCAGATAGAATTTCCAAGCTGTGGATAGTCGTGTTTTGTGGATCGTATTTTTACCGTAACTTTTCCGGGACTTTGCGCCTCGTATGATGATCGCTGTGGAAGCACAGGTGAAACCCATTCACCCGTGGAAGGGGCCATACTCAACAGAGAGCTCCGCACTGTAATTTCTCAGCGGATTCTCTGGAATCTACGTGTGTTAGGACCTTGTCTGGTAATGGCGGGATTCGACTTGCTCGAGCATTGGGGAAAATGAAAACAAATGAAGGAGGTTCAAGGTAATGGCCACTCTCTTGAATCGGATCGAGCAGACGCCAAATAAGATTCAATTTTTTTGATCATTCGCCGGTTGCTTGATGATACATCCTGCGTTTCACCGGGATCAATCGAAAGGTCATAAAGCTCGAGTGGGGCATCCACACCATGTCTGACAGCCTTCCAGTCGCCCATTCGAGCTGCTTGATGAAAACCCTTCTCATGAAACTCCCAGTAGAGCGGGGCATGCTTTTTTATTTTCCCGTTCAAGAGAGGTTCCACCATGGATTCACCATCCAGCCCCAGAGGCACTTTCAGCCCGGCAAGCTCGGTTAAGGTGGGAAACACGTCCCATGCAGCCCATACCTGGTCGCTTGTTTGGCCTGGTTGAATTTTCCCTTTCCATCGCACAATCATGGGCGAACGAATGCCACCTTCGTAAAGGTCACGCTTGATCCCTCTGAAAGGGCCTGAAGATTGAAAAAAAACGGGATCAACACCTTCTTGATCATGGGGTCCGTTATCACTGCAAAAGAAGACAATCGTGTCTTCGGACAAACCTTGATCATCCAGAGCATTCAGAATTTTACCCACATCACGATCCAATCGATAGATCATGGCTGCGAGCATTTTCTGAGGTTCAGGCCACTCTTCTTCTTTGTAGGGTTTAGCAGTCGGCGCAATGACTTGCTTGTGTGGCAAGGTGTAGGCCAGATAGAGAAAAAAAGGGGCTTCGCGCGGTGTTTTGATATAGTTGATTGCCGCATCAGTAAACTTGTAATGTATGAACAATCCTTGTTTGCCTTCGCTGTTTTCAGGAAACTGCCATAATTGTTGATTTCTCCAGACGACCTCTGGAAAATGATTGTGAGCTTTTTTTTGATTCAAGAACCCGAACCATTCATCAAATCCTTGCAGATTGGGCAACCCGGTTGATCCAGCTTCCCCCAAGCCCCATTTTCCCAGGGCACAGGTGTCGTATTTTTTCTTTTTCAGTATTTCCGCCAAGGTCAGATCGCCGTAATCCAAAGGCACGCTCCCATTGCCTCGGATGCGCGTATGCCCAGAGTGAAATCCAGTCATCAATACCGATCGCGAAGGGGCACAAACCGTGCTGCCTGCATAATACTGGGTAAAACGAATTCCTTCACGAGCCATTTGATCAAGACGCGGCGTTCGAAAATGCTTTTGTCCGTATGCACCTATATCTCCGTAACCAAGATCATCAGCCATGATAAAAATGATGTTGGGTGGCTTGGCGCTGACCTGGGCTGCTCGCAAATCCTTGGCAAAACTCAAGCCGAAAACCACTAGCAGCAGTCCCAGAAAGCAGGAAAAGGCAGGAGCAAGAAAAACAACTCCAGCGATAACGCGATGTCGTGGGGCAGACATAAAATTCAAAAGACGCATATGATTCACTTAAGTTATCCCCCATACCTTTCAAGTGTAAAGTCCGGATGCTTCGATGAAATTTCCAGACCCTGATTAAATCTTTTACCATTTAACACACTACCTGCAGGATTACCGGTTGACAGTAGCATATGGGTCGATCAAGTTGGTTTTATTCTCAGTAGACCGAACCAAAATGAAACCATACAAGGACAGTCGACCGAATCAGATTGTGATCATGACCATCTTGCTTACCTGCTTGATGTCCTCACAGTGCTCTGCTCAGCTTTTGTCCGGCCCTAGATCGGGTGGACGAGGATCTGAAAGATTGATCACCGAGCCTGGACCAGCATCACGTGCAGGTGTGCCAGATTGGAATATTGATAATGACTTTACAGACGACATCTTCACTTTTGTACGCATCATGTACAGTGGCAGGGGATGGGGAGGACGAGGCGGGAGCTGGAGAACAGATTTCCCCAATGCGGATCTGAATTTTTCATACCGCCTGGAGCAACTGACCTCCATGATTGTTGATCCAGAAGGAGGCACCATCAATTTACTGGATGACAAGCTTTACGACTATCCGTTTATTTTCATCATTGATCCAAGAACTCTGTCTTTCAAAGACAATGAAGCGAAGGCCCTGAGAAGGTATCTCATGAATGGAGGATTTCTCATGGTGGACGATTTCTGGGGTACGACTATGAAGCGTGATTTCTTGAGCGAAATGGAAAAAGTATTCCCGAACAAGAAACCGATTTCTCTGGAATTGTCTCACCCTATCTTCAACGCTGTTTTCCCTATGAAAATCAAACCTCAGGTTCCAAGCGAAGATTCCGCTGAGCGCAACAAAGGAAGAGGTGTGTATGAAACATACGAAGATGAAATCATCAATCGTTACGGCGAGGGACCCGCGCCTGCTGATTATCTTGCCATTCTGGATGACAATGAACGTATCATGGTGCTCATATGTCACAATACGGACTTGAGTGATGGGTGGGAAGAGGAAGGTAAAAGTCAGTGGTTCTTCTCAAGATTTTCAGAGTCACTATCTTATCCAATGGGAATCAACATCGTTTACTACGCTTTGACGCATTGAATTCTATGGAGTCGGGAATTGCCTCGCTCAGTGAAGTCCAGACAGGCCCCTTCAAGAAAACATCCGTTTTCAGATATCAAGACTGAGAAAGGAAACATCCGTGTTAACACCACTGATTTCGACGATTGCGACCGATCGTCGAGTATGCATCTTGCGTCGCCCTGAGTAACCCGGATTCAGGTAGAGGGTGTGATCCAAGGTCTGTGAAAAAGCCTGATGCGTGTGCCCGAATACCACCATGTCAGGCCGACGCGAAGCAATCCTGTCGCGAATAGCCGGGGCTGGCGTTGGCAGGCTGACAATGTGATGAACGAGGATATTTCGACCCGAGAGGGTGACTAATTCCGTTTCGCGCACATCAATATCAAAATCGGTATTTCCCATCACCGCAGTCACCGGCGCAATCTCTTCAAGTTCCATGACGATGTGGGGTGGGCCAATGTCACCTGCATGCAGGATATGATCGACTCCTCGAAAAAGCTTCTTTATTTGAGGATCAAGAAAGCCATGTGTGTCTGAGATAACTCCAATTTTAAAATGCTTACTCATGCTTGACTAGAGACGCTTAACAATCTTTGGGTCTTAGTGATACCAGTGAAAAAACGTGGACTCTTTTCGTTGAGCGAAGAACATTCAACCATTGGTAGCAAATCAAACAGTCGCTTTTTCAGGCTCGATATCCTCGGGTTCATTTTCGGTGTCGGACTCTTCCTCGGCAGCTGTCTCACGCGCTTCTATCCACTTGGCAGCGCCTACAAACAGTCCGGTGAAAAGCCCACCGCTGATGAGCGTATTACGCAGAAACATCCAGGTGGGTGGAAGGCCGCTCGTTCCAGTGGTCAAGGCCAACAGCCAACCTGATAGGTCACGCGTGTATTCCTTGTTCTCGAAAGGATTCAGGAGCCAGGCCATGGTGTTCGTGATGAGGTAAAACAAACAGGCTCCAACCAATCCTCCACCGATCAGTTTGCTCCAATGGTCTTTTTTACTCATCCACTGGCCTAAACCAATCAAACTGGCATATCCCAGGTAATTACTCAGTTGATACCACTGCGGCCAGTAACCATAATACGCATTCAAGGCCAAATCTGTGACCGCCAGCGTCCCCAGAGGGATCAGCCAGGCCAATTTAGGTGGGAAGTAGAGCCCTGCACAGAATGCCAACGCATAAGCTGCACTAAAATTCATAGGCATGAGCCCTGGCCATCGTGTTCCTGCGAACACGATCAGCATGAGGACAACCAGCCATTTATTTACCTTTTTTTGAACCACGTGGGTTTATATTACGTCATTCATTCTTGATGACAAGTAGGGATAAAGATGGATCTTTTTCCTGGAACCCTCGCACCGAAATTCCTGGCAGATGTTGATGAGAGAATCAAAATTACTGACACCCAGACTTGCTTTGAGGCAAATTTTTAGTTTAGGGATTTCCGAGACATGACGATATCACTGGATCCACTTTTCCCCATTATCTACGAGGATGATTCCCTGCTGGTGCTGCACAAACCAGCCGACTTGGTCTGTCATCCAACCAAAGGGGATGTTTACTCCAGCTTGATCAGCCGTGTTCGGCTTTATCTGGGCGAAGCAAATGAAGGCCAAATGATCAATCGAATTGATCGAGAGACCAGTGGCGTTGTCCTCATCGCAAAGAACAAGGAAACGGCCCGTAGCTTGCGCCTGCAATGGGAAGCCAGAGAGGTTGTCAAAATATATCATGCCATTTCCTATGGCTGGCCCAAGGAGGATTCGTTCAGTGTGGAGGAGCCTCTTGGCAAAGATATTGAAAGCGAAGTTGCCATCAAGGATTGCGTGAGGAGGGATGGTTCCCCGTCTTTCACAAGATTCCGCGTCCTGAAGCGGTTCGAAAAGAATCGATCCAAATTCGCATTGCTTGAAGTTTGTCCGCGAACAGGACGCAAACATCAAATCCGTATCCACCTTCAGCACCTGGGGCATTCCATCGTTGGGGACAAGCTCTATGGACTGGATGAGCAATTTTATCTGGATCTGGTTTATGGCCGTTTAACAGATGATCAGCGAAATCAACTTCTACTCCCATTCCACGCCTTGCACGCGCATAGTGTCACCTTGACACATCAGGATCAGGAACGAACGTTTGCATCTGAAGCTGAGGATTGGTTCCGCAGCTTCCATGAAAGGTGAGTTGTTTCACTCAAGCCAGGCATCAAGTTGGATGTTTCGAGGCTTTGCAGCAATCATGGCCGTGTTAGTTGAATCGTGAAATCTTGCCTTCTGTAAAGACAAGTTCCATTGATTTCTTCGCAGATATTGTAAAGTGCATAGCCTTTGAGTTCGTGTGAGTTTCCCCCCATGTTTTGGACTATTTCAAACTCAAGAGATCGTGGGGATTGATCGGTAACCATGGGGGGATTGGGAAATTGTAGAAATACCCTTTGCGACCCCCAGCCTTTGCTCGACTTAAGCCAGACAGTCAGAGGCTCGGCTTCGTTGTTCCAATGAAATGCGTGGGCAACATTCGGTTGCAGTCGCAAGTGAATACGTATCGCTTTTTTGCTCGCATCCGTTGCGGATACAATTGTCGATTCAATCTGAATCGCAGGCAGAATATCGCGAAACACCCTCCCTCCAGGATCTGGCTCTGAAAGTTTCTTGATGGAATCAGTATTTTTTTCAGCTGGATAGGCAAACTCGGCACCTCCTGGCTCAACTCGCAGGGGGAAAGGTTTTTCTCCTCGGACAATGATTTCCTTGCGAGCCTGATTCACCCAATCATAAAACGAATAGGGTTTATCCAATCGTGGGCCGTATTGCTGAATCCTGCGGCGCCAGATGTATTGATTCGGATCCAGCTCCAACGCAGCCTGCCACGATTCAATTGCTTTGGTGAAATCTTTCGAATTGGATTGCTTCAGATCAAAAAGTTTCAGGTGAGCAACCCCCAGTCTGAAATGCAGCCATCCATCATCAGGCGCATTGGAGGAGGCCATCTTATATGCATGAACGCATTCATCCAGCCGCAGGTCTCCTCCCCAAAAAAATAAGGAATCAGCATATGCTGCCCATGCCTCAGCAGTCTGACGCATGCTGGCTCTGAGCTTGAGTTTTTCCAAATCCGGACTACTGGTGAATACATTTATTGCGTCGACACTTTCATCCTGAGGAGATGAGACCGAATCCACAAATTTTTCGAATTCTTCCTGTGATGGGTTGATGGAGTGAACGATTCCAGTTTCATCGATCAGTATGGTGTAGGGAACGGCCGCCACCCTCAGGAGATTGAGTGAATCAACAAGGACAGGCCAATCCATCTGATGCCACTGCATGAACAGTCGACAACGGTCTGGATGTTGTTCTTGAATGATTCCGAGAACTTTAATTTTACCATCACGACGGAAGGGTTCTGTGCGAGAGTGCCACACGGGCACGTGCTGACGACACCCTGCTCACCAAGAGGCAAAAACGTGCAATACAACTTTTTCACCGTAAAAATCATGAACTGAAACCGGTTTTCCATTTACAAGCGCCGGGAAAGAATAGTGAGGAAAGGAAGAGTTTTTTTCAAATGCATGACTCATGACTGTGAATAGTAAAAAAAGAACGCATGGAATCGAATGAATAAGAATCGTGTGATCAGTTTTTTTCATGGCGGGTGGTTTTGGACATTAGGCCGTCAGGAAAAAGAAAGCAAATATCACCTGACTTTCGTCTTGAAATAAAACCTGAAGGTCAGGCAAAAGGCAGCAACTCCCAGCCCTACAGCCAGGCCAATCCAAATCCCCAAAGCTCCCTTCTGATAATAAAAAGCAAGTATACAGGCCATCGGCATGGCCAGGAGCCAGTATGCGACAATCGCCACAATCGCAGGTATCCTTACATCCTGCATCCCGCGCAATATGGAAATCGCGGTCACCTGAAGACCATCAAAAACCTGGAATATGGCGGCCACCATCAGCAACTGAACAGCTAGATCCTGCACCTCTTTCGATTCCACAAAACAAGCGGCAATCGTCCTGCCTCCAAAAAAGAATAAACAGCCGAAAGCAGTCATCAACACGACGGCAGTCATCAAACTAACCAGCCCAATGCGCCGCACTCGACGATTCAGTCCGGCCCCGAGGACTTGCCCGACTCGCACTGAAGCAGCCATTCCGAGACTGAGGGAAAACATGAACGTTGTGCTGGCACAGGTGAAGGCAATTTGATGAGCCGCCAAAGCATTCGCCCCGATCCATCCAAGCATGAGTGCCGCAAAGGCAAAAGATCCCATTTCCATCAGGTGTTGAAGCGACACAGGCAAACCCAACTTGAACAGTTTCCTTAAAACCGGTAGATCTCCCGCACCCGACCAGGAACCTTGACGAAAGCGCGCCAGTGATTTGGATCGCACCAGCCAAGCAATCATCGCTGCAGCAGTCACGATGCGAGCCAGGAGGGTTGCCAGTCCGGCTCCGTTGAGCCCCATCACAGGGCAGCCCAGATTTCCGTATATAAACATCCAGTTGAGCAGAATGTTAAGTAATACACCCCCGATCATGAGTAACGTGGGGATCCATGGATGGTTCAATGCTTCACAGAATTGTTTTCCAGCCAAACCAAGCAACATCGGCAGCAAACTAGGCGCAAGGAACCAAAGATAACCTCCGGCGGCATCAACAACCTCGGGAGGTTGCCCCAGGAAAGGCAGCATCCACCGAAAGGCCATGAAGATGACCACAAGTAAAGCAGATGTGACCAGCGTCAGAACGGCTGAAGCTCGATAAACGCGGCCTACTTGTAAAGGGTCATTGGCCCCGAAGGCATTGGCACTGAGCACAGAGACAGAGGTCAACATACCAAATCCAAACACCATGGGAAGGTGAAACAAGTTGATCACCAAAGAAGAGGCTGCCAAAGGAATGACCCCCACCTGCCCCACCATCACGGTATCAGCAATACCCATGAGAGTCTGTCCGACGAGACCAGCCATGATCGGCAAACTCAATCGAAACAAAGAACGCACTTCACGTGCATATTTCCATAAAACCCTTAAGGTACGATAATTCATTCATTCCCAGAACTTCCTGCGATTCGGATACAAGAGATGACTGAATCGGAGATCAGGCAAAAGTCTTTTTCAAGTAATCAAGACTTTGCCGGGCAATGACTTCAGGGCCTTCTTCGAATTTAAATACTTCGACGGAAACATAGCCCTGATATCCAACTTCTTTAAGTGCAGAGGCAATGGGCACAAAATCGACGTCTCCAAATCCAGGTCCCTTGAGATTTGCATCATTGGCATGAAAATAAGCAAAGGCTGGCCAGGATTCCCGAATGATATCAGCAATGGGTTTGCCCATGGAACACATGGCTTTGACATCCAGAATGATCTTGAAAGCAGGCGAAGGGATGCGACGGGTAAATTGAATCGCCTCTTCTGCCGTATTGATGAAATTAGTTTCAGATGGCGCCAGAGGCTCAAAACAAATCGTCACTCCCTTGTCTTCGCCGTCTTGAACCGCCGGACGAAAAACCTCAGTCGCCCACTCAGTGGCCTGATCCAGAGTAACACCTGATTCCAGATTCCGCTGATGAGGTGATCCTACAACAATCGATTTCCCACCCAAATCCTGGCAGAATTGAACCAAGTCGCGAAAGTATTGCTGCGTTTTGGCACGGATGCTTGCATCCGGATGCGTCATGTGCATGCCCTCAGCCTCTACAAGCACCCAATGGATACCTGAGATTTCCAGCTGATGTCTCGCAGCTAAGTCCTTGATTTCAGAGCGACGCTGCTTGGAAACATCGGTGACGTACTTGGCACAGGTGAAAGGGGCAATTTCAATCCCGTCGTATCCTGTTTGTTTGACAAACTCAAAGGTTTTTTCAAACGACCACTCCTTGAAGATCTCATTGCAGACACCAAATTTCATGGGAGGTATTGAGCCAAATTTAAGACTCTTTTGCCATCGCTATTTTCAATAAAGATCAGCAATGGAAGCTGCTCATAAATAAAAATCGCTCACTTCATGATTTATATTTTCCTCCTTGCCCCTTTCCGATTCCGATTCATTTTGAAAATCAATCGGGCGCATTTCCCTGTCATTAGCCTGCCAATCCCCTACCGAATCTACCGCGCGTCGCATTTGATCGAACCACCAGGAGGCTCTCTGCAATCGTCTTTGCGAACGGTGACGGAAACGAAAGGAGGCTTTTCTTTGCTGGCTTAATCCGAGTTCAAGTTGTTCTGTGTTCCATTTCATACATCGCTACTGTGCATCCAAGCCTTGGACATTTACTGTCCTACGCCAAAGAAATTAGAGTTTTGAGGAAATGCCGCTCGTTTTGATGCAATCATGGCATCATTCATGCGGTTTTTACTTGCATTTTCAACCACGCAAATGTAAACACAATGTAAATACAAAATCAGTGTCGGATTTCATTCGAATGAGTGATCATCATTTGATACTGATAATAATCAAGCAAGGGCGGATCATATGAAGCCAATCAAATACCTTCCACTGGCATGTCTCTTTCTAGGGCTAAATCTCGAAGCCCAGATCACCATCACCTCCGATGACATGTATAACCAACCCGGGGAATATTATAGATCCTATGTAAATCAACCTCCGGCTCTGCTGCAGCGTTTTCCAGTCACGGTTGCAGGCAAACTAGGGGAGTCTGGTGGACCGAATTTCTGGGACTTTACCGATGGGCCGACAGATGAGGTCTTTCGATATGATTATGTCGAAAAAGCCACCTCGATTGTTTTCAATGACTTTCCGGAGGCAAGCTTAGCCGAAAGGTCATACAGGGAGAGCAAACCCAACGATGTCAGCTGGATAATGTTTGATGATGTAGAAAACCTGGGACGAAAAGTGTTTGGGTTCTGGATCATCAATGCGCAATTCGATGATCCATCCAATCGCTTCACTCTGCCGATCGTCGATTTCCCGGCAGAAATCAATTACGGAGACACCTGGACCACTACTGCTGAATACCAAAACTCATTACTAGGTATTCCTGCCATCTATAATGAGGTGCAATCCTTTGAGGCTGATGCCTATGGATTTATCGAACTACCCGAACTGGGTGTGTTCGAATGCTTGAGAATCAATTCATTGAAGGATTTTTCTGTTGCGATTGATTTCAATGGAACAGCTACTTTTACGAATGTTGAACGCCAATTCACCAGGATTTATTATTGGTTAGTTCCAGGAAAAGGTATTGCCGCTCAAATCGTTTCAGAACCAAGTGGCAACCCTGTTGCTGAACAATTCAATCTTGCGAGCATGTTTCAGCGTACTTTTGAGACCAATAAGGAGGAAAAAAATGCAGGTTGTCTGGAAGCCGCTGCAGTCACCGGGCTGGATATTGTTCACCAGCCAAATCTTGTACGCCTCAAATGGGATGAGGCTGATTGCGCCCAGAATTATCGCGTCCAATTCAGTACCTCTGGCCTTGGAGTAGAGGATTGGACTGATTTAAGCCCCACGCCCTACACAGACACTTTCTTCATCGACACGAACGTAAATAAAGCTAGGGTCAAGATATATCGCGTACTCTCTGAAAGAAATTAACGTTTCAAAAGATGTCTCAAGGAGAGGCCGCAATGCGGCTGGAGCCATAGGAAGCACTATGAATACAAAACCAACCATTCATCCTGAATGTGAGCATCGATATTCGGAACGCGGTGAGGGATTTACTCTCATTGAATTACTGGTGGTCATTGCGGTCATCGCCATTCTGGCCTCCATCCTGCTCCCTGCCCTCTCTGGGGCCAAATCCAAAGCCCGAGAAGTCGCCTGCATGAGTAACGTGAGACAAATAGGTTTGGGAATGACCTTATTCGTGAACGATACGGGGCATTACCCTGTCTACAACCTCGATCCAAGTGCCTCTTTGGAAATGACATACTGGGCAGATGCTTTGGAGCGCTACACGGGAGGTGACTGGACAAACAAACTTTATCGTTGTCCCGACTACAAGGGGTTCACTCTTGAGGGCAATAACGATGGTGCTTTGCTGGGCAGTTATGGATATAACGCCAACGGAACCAAATTCACTCCCAGCAGATATGGCTTGGGAGGAACGCTTGCAAAAATTTTTCTGGAAGATGAATTGGATGACCTTGCGGGGGGTATGCTGAGGATTAAGGAATCCATGGTACGCTCTCCAAGTGAGATGATCGCACTGGGCGATGCACATTTGGTGTGGACGCCAGCCGGCATGATGGCAGCGTTGTATGGTGACGCATACGCCAAGGAAAATTTCAGTGGAATGGGACTGCTGGATATCAACAGTCGATATGGTGTCCAGAGACCCTCATGGCCCGGAAGTGAAGGTATCAAGGAAGCAACCAACATGAGACATCGGGATCGCTACAACATCTCTTTTACAGATGGACATGTGGAAACGATTCAGAGTCAAACGCTGTTCAAGCAAGATCACGATACCCTGAAGCGCTGGAATAATGACAACGAATCTCACGCAGAGTTCCTTGTGCACCAGGAACAATGAAAGGGGCATCCCCAGTGATCCAGAATTCTCGAGATGACCTGGCGCTTACCTGTAAAGCTGCAGGTCTTTTTTTATGAACAATTTCTGTAACATACCTCAGGAAATCAACCTCTGAAGAACCATTCAGAATGCATGTATCCAACCAAGTTGAGTCAAAGAATCCAACGGGATTGCCGTGATGGATGCTTTAACCGTCATTGGACCAACATTGCAGCTACTCTTTCCCAACTTCCCAAGTCATCCACATCCTCCAGAGTTCTCAATTGGAAGCAATTCAATCCCAGCTTTTTAATTCTATCGTAGGTTTGCCCCAAAACCTGATCAGTACTCCAGCTGATGTTTGTGAATATTTCCGGCTCAGCATTTCTGAATCCTATCATCCAATATCCACCATCTGCTGCAGGACCTATGACGACTTCTGAGGATAGCAGCGCTTGGATGGCTGTTTCAACATCACGGAATTCAACGTAGGGGCAGTCCGTTCCAAAAATTAAAACGGCATCTGCCTCATCCAGAGCCTGGTCCATTGCACGTGCCATCCTCTCCCCAAGGTCCCCTTCCCCTTGGGGGTTCATCGTCCAATGAGACGATTTTAGAAAAGGAGTCATCGCATCGACTGCATTATCCGGAGTAAACCGAAGTTCGACATTCTGACAGGCAGACAATTGATTCAAAAAATGGTGAGCCAACAGCTCGTAGGCACGACATGCTTCCTGGTTACCCAATGATACCGCAAGACGGGTTTTAACAAAACCAGGCTTGGGAGCTTTGATGAAAACAACGATCTTAACCTTCATGAAGCAAAAAACCGCGAACTTTGAGTTCAATCAAAGATCACGGTAGAATTTTTTGGAGGATTGAAGAGAATCAACCTTTAATTTCAGCGTTATGGAACTCCAACCAATCGTCTAGATTATTGAGATTCACCGCGTCATATGGTCCAGAGGAACCTTCCTCAATGCCATTGGCTGAAAGAATTGACTGACGAGTGGCATCATCATGGATGTAACCGTCGATAGAAGCATTCAAGGCAGTAATGGATCCTTGATCTAATTTGGCGCCTGGTTGTTGCCTGATCCAGGCCTCCAGCTGCGGATAGGTAGGTTTATCGTTTTTCATATATGCCAGGGTGGATTCTCTGTTGAGTCCCAGGCCATCAAGGACCATTTGATCGTAGCCAGCGCCACAACCTGGATATCCGTCCGCCAATTTAGCGGCATTTTCGAGAGAAACTTTTTGCCAGAAACGTGGAAGGTGTTGCACTCCCAAAGGACCGGCCACACTTGAACTTATCGTAGGTACTATTTTACTCATTGCTTTATTGTCTAGGGTCTAATGATTCAGATGGAGATTAAGCAAGCTGATGAAAGAGGGTCAACATGATTCATGTATCCAAAGGTGCCAATTCGAACGCACCTTAGATTTAAAATTCATAATATGAATATTCAGGGCTGCATTCAGTCAAGAGAATACTAATTTCTTGACGTATCGTATCATCTCGCCATTTTGTGAGTATAAGTCAACCTTTGCTGAACATTTAATTCTATGAATACAAGACACATTGTCCCCTCAGGCGTATTTTGCCTTCTTCTGGCAGGTCTGATGCCTCAATCCATGGCTGAAAATAACTGGCCACAATGGCGAGGAGTCAACCGTGATGGACACTCAGCAGACACCGGTCTTTTGGATAAATGGCCTGAGAACGGCCCTGAAAAGATCTGGATGTTTGAAAACGCGGGTAAAGGGTATTCCGGCCCAGCCATTGTGGGTGGTAACTTTTTTACGATGGGCACCCGTGACAACAGGACTATTATTCTATGCCTTGATGCAAACACTGGTGAAGAGCAATGGGTGAAAGAAATCGGAACTGTCCTTGGTAACGCTTGGGGAGACGGACCACGCGGAACGCCAGCGGTGGATGGTGATAATGTCTACACACTGACGGGAGAAGGCAATTTGTCATGCGTTGCCGCAGTTGACGGCAGTATCCTTTGGGAGACTGCAACATCCAAACTTGGGGGCAGCACGCCGAATTGGGGATATAGCGAGTCAGTTCTGATTGATGGGCAAAAATTACTTTTCACCCCGGGGGGGGAAGAGGGCACTGTAGCGGCCCTTGATAAATCAACTGGAGAGGTGATCTGGCAAAGCAAACAAATTGAGGATAAAGCACACTACTCATCAATCGTTGCAGCTCAGATAAATGGAGCCAAACAATATGTCCAGCGCACCGAAAAATCAATATTCGGATTGAATCCTGATGATGGTGCTCTGTTGTGGAAAACGGATTTCCCTGGTCGAACAGCTGTGATTCCTACTCCCATTGTCATAGGAAACCGTGTTTATGTGACCGCTGGTTATGGTTCCGGCTGCAAGGCAATTGAAATTCAACCAGACAACACGGTCAAAGAACTTTACTCTAACCGTGAAATGAAAAACCATCATGGCGGTGTCGTTCGAATAGGGGGGCAAGTATTTGGTTATTCAGATGGTATAGGTTGGCTTTGCCAAAATTTAAGCGATGGTTCAGAGGTATGGTCGGAAAGGAAAGCCTTGGGCAAAGGAGCTATCACTTATGCAGATGGCAAATTGATATGCCTGGACGAAGGGAAAGGTCATGTGGTCATGTTGGAAGCATCGACCGATGGTTACAGGGAACTAAGCAGATTTACCCTCGACCCTCAATCTGAAATTCGAGCATCACGAGGTAAAATCTGGACCCATCCAGTGGTTGTCAATGGCAAGTTGTATCTAAGAGATCAAGATTTGATCTACTGCTACAATATCAAATAGAATTTAAATTCACTCTTCAAGGAAGCACATGAAGTCCGGCAGCTCATTCGAGTTGCCGGATTTTTTGATATAAAAGGAGTGTTTGGGTAGATTCGTTTAGCAGGAGCGGATTGAGGCTATCTTCATTGGAGGTCCATCTGCCGCAGGAGTATTTCTCTGTTATTCCACATCTGAATATGAATACTGTGCTTTATCGAAATATTATTTTGAGGGGTGAAATTAAAGTGAAATAATAAAATGAGGATGAAGTCAGTCTCATGCTGCAAAGCAGGGGGAAGGATCTGATATAAGCAAGGAAGGCCTGCGGGATCCTTTTTAGAACAGAGGACCTTTGCCGGCTTGTGAAAGACAAAGT